>Ga0247841_10000514_pt1 | contig 100164 bp, 124 predicted proteins | sample LaCruzMarch2015__2_FD_192410 | JGI IMG/M metagenome (GOLD analysis project Ga0247841, IMG submission 192410) | Freshwater microbial communities from meromictic Lake La Cruz, Castile-La Mancha, Spain - LaCruzMarch2015_18m | ecosystem: Environmental > Aquatic > Freshwater > Lake | place: Spain...
GTCTTTAGATAAATTACTTGTTGCTACCTGAATCTTTGGAAACTGTTTGAATGCCCGCATGTACGAGCCATTATATGATCCTTTCAAAACTTATCAACTGTACGGTATGTATCCCAACCTGGACAATGATGTATTGAATGAATGAAGCAACTATAGTATGATTTTTGTATACCCTTCGGGGCATACGTTTTATGGGACAAGTTAATCTGTCAGACTATAAAAATATATACTTACAGACTGCAAAAGAATATATCAATAACATATCCTTAAGCTATTCGAAATTGTCTAAAAATTCTCAGGACAGTGAGGCAATTAATACGATCCACATAAGCTCGCATTCTTTAAAAAGCCAAAGTCAGGTAATGGGATTTACAAACATTACTAATCTATGCGCGGATATTGAAAAAGTTTCCAGTGATATTTTAAATAAAGCTAACTCAGTTGATGATGCGTTTATGGTTCTTTTAAAAGAATCTATTGATAAACTCAAATTAGAATTTAATTTAATTGAGAGGGGAGATGCTGAAACAAGTTCAGCATGACAATTTGCAGCAATGAAAATATTATTAATTGAAGACGATATTTTTTTTCAGAAGTTTTATTCAACTAAATTAAAAGAGAATAAAGTAGAAGTTGAAATTGCTTCTGATGGAGAGGAAGGGCTTATGAAAATGAGAAGCACAAGCCCAGATTTGGTTCTCTTAGATTTAATTATGCCCAAGATGGATGGATTCGCGGTACTTACGGCACGTTCGCAGGACGAGAATTTGAAGAAAATTCCTGTAATTGTTTTTTCAACGCTTGGTCAGGAAAAAGATGTAGCTCAAGCGCAAAAACTAGGAGCGAATGATTACATAAATAAAGGTTTTTTTGATTTTAATAATATGGTTGCGACAATAAACCGGGTTATAAGGTCTGGCTAGATACATACGCTGTCCTATGCTTATTACAAACGAACAACTAAGGTCATTAGTTATCAAAAATGCTCTTATAGATGAGAAGGGGTTTTCTGAAATTGAAGAGGAAGCTAAAAATTCAGGCAACAGCGTCGCCGAAACTTTAGTTGAAAAAGATGTTGTATCCGATGAAAATTTAGGAATATTGATCTCGGATTTTTTGAAATATCCCTTTATAATTTTGGCGAAAATTACAATTCCTCCTGATGTTTTTAACATAATTCCTGAAAAAATAGCCAGACGCAAAAAAATAATCCCTTTCGCAAAAGATGCAATGGGAGTTAAGGTTGCGGTAGGAGATCCTTCAGATAAAGAGCTTGTGCAAATGATATCCAAAAAAATTGGCTTGCCTATAACTATTTATTTAGCAACAGAACAGGATATTCTGAATGCTCTTAGAATTTATAGAAAAGATTTGCAAAATACCTTCGATCAACTTATAAAAACCAGTGAGATACCAATGTCTAAAATAGTTGATCTCTTGATCAATTATGCCTCTCAAGATAAAGCTTCAGACGTTCATATCGAGCCGCAGGAAAAAGATTCATTGATACGTTTTAGAATAGACGGGATCTTACACGATGTACTTTCTCTGCCAAAAAGTCTGCATGATCAGATAATTACAAGGATTAAGATCTTGTCCCGCTTGAGAACAGACGAGCATTTAAGTCCTCAGGATGGAAAAATGAGAATAGCTCTGGACGAGGAAGAAATTGACATCCGTGTTTCCATATTGCCGGTAACGGAAGGAGAAAAAGCAGTATTAAGACTTTTGTCATCAAAGTTTAGGAAATTTTCTTTGGTAGACTTAGGAATGAACGAAAAAGATTTGAAAAAAGTTACAACCGCATACGGTAAATCTTATGGCATGATTTTGTCAACAGGACCGACGGGATCAGGAAAAACTACAAGTATTTATGCAATTGTAAAATTACTAAATACCCGTGAGAAAAATATTACAACCATTGAGGACCCGGCAGAATATAGGATAAAAGGGGTGAATCAAATAAACGTTAATACAAAAACAAATCTTACTTTTGCAAACGGATTAAGATCAATTCTAAGGCAAGATCCTAATATTATTTTTGTAGGAGAAATTCGTGACAGTGAAACTGCCGGAATTGCGGTTAATGCATCTTTGACAGGACATTTAGTTTTATCTACTCTTCATACAAATGATGCGGCAACTGCGCTTCCCCGACTTATCGACATGGACATAGAGCCCTTTTTAGTTGCGTCTACTGTAAATGTAATAATTGCCCAAAGACTTGTCAGGAAAATATGTGAAATATGTAAAAGCACAAGAATTATTACAAAAGATGAGCTTTTGAAAAATTTACCTGAAGAGGTGATCGGTAAATACATAGGAGATAAAAATGATGTCACTATTTATCAGGGGGTAGGATGCAAAATATGCCATGCGACTGGATATTCAGGAAGAATAGGGGTATTCGAGGTATTGGAAATTACAAAAAGTATACGTGAGTTAATTATTAAAAGGCAGGATGCCGATATGATTTCGCAAAAGGCAATTGAAGAGGGAATGACAACAATGTTGGATGATGGACTTGAAAAAGTATTAAAGGGATTAACTACAATTGAAGAGGTATTGAGAGTCACAAAAATTCAGAATAAATAATTATGATAAAAACGGAAAATGTCACTTTATCTAATAACGATAAACTCAGCACGATAAGTGATTTGGGAACTATGCTTTCAGCCGGCATTCCTCTTTTGGAATCAGTGGAGGCATTGTTAGAAGATGCCAAAAGAAATCAGAAGAAATTTCTGGAGGTATTAAGAGACGATTTAAATCAAGGTAAGCATATTTATTTTACTTTCTCCAAATTCCCAAGTATTTTTACGAAAGTTGCTGCAAGTATTATTAAGGCCTCTGAAGAGGCAGGAACACTTGATGTTACCCTCAAAGATCTTAAAGAAAATCTAAAAAAAGACATAGAGTTTTCCGACAAAATAAAATCCGCCCTAATATATCCCATGTTTATATTTTTTGTATTTGCTGCGGTGCTCTTAATGATTCTTATTGTTGTTGTTCCCAAGATTGCCAGCGTTTTTTCAAGGATGAATGTTGAGCTTCCGCTTCCTACAAAGATAATGATTTTTATGTCAGACGCACTTATTAAGCAAACTATTCCTGCTGTCCTGAGCTTAATAGCATTTTCTTTCTTGGTGTATTTTGTATATAAAAAACAAAAAAAGTTTTTGTTAAATTTACTCGTTAAACTTCCTATCATTTCAGGTCTGGCAAAGGATACCGATTTGACAAAATTTTCAAGAAATTTTTATTTGCTTTTAAATGCTGGAATACCTATAACAAATGCTTTGGAGCTAACAGAAAATGTTGTTGTCAGTCGCGAGGTTGAAGTGGGAATAAAGCATGCAAAAGAAGCAGTAGCAAGCGGCAAAAAACTTTCAGAGGGATTAAAAAGCAATAGAAAGATTTTTCCAAGCATAATGATAAGAATTACAGAAGCCGGAGAACGAAGCGGATCATTGGAAAAATCTATGTTAGAAATTTCCGATTTTTTAGATCATCAAGTATCAGCTAAGTTAAAAACAGCAACTGCTCTTCTTGAGCCAATTCTTTTGGTGGTGATTGGGGTGTCGGTCGGTGGAATGATGTTGGCTATTATCGGTCCAATCTACGGACTTATTGGCCAAGTGGGCGGTAAATAATGAGGACTCAACGCGGATTCACATTGGTTGAATTAGCTGTTGTTACAGCAATAATAGTAACTCTATTGGGATTCATAACGATTAGCTTAGCTCGTTCGCAACAGACTGTTTCCTTAACCTCAGCTGAGGAAGTGTTGTTGGTAGATCTAAAACAACAACAATTAAAATCAATGATTGGGGACACTGAAGGAAGGACAACTACCGATCCTTACGGAATCCATTTTGACTCGAGTCGATATGTTCTTTTTCACGGGATGTATTCTTCTTCAGATACTTCTAATTCTGTAATTAATTTAGATAGCAACATGCAGTTTAACAATCCTAATTTTAATGTTACTTTTTCAAAACTAAGTGGGACAACTTCGGCAACAATAATAGAATTACAGGATAACACTAATTCTAAATTAAAAAGAATTCACTTAAATATTTTTGGGACAGTCATACAGGTTGAATCATTATAATTAATTAAAAATTCAAAATGCAAAAGTCAAAATTACAATTTACTTTTAACTTTGAAAAAGGACAGTCGCTTGTAGAAATAATCATAGTGATGGCGATGAGCATTGTTATATTACCTGCATTGTTAACGGGCTTAGTTAGCTCCCGTCAGGGAAAGGTTCAACAAACACAAAGAACGCAGGCGGTTTATTTGCTAAATGAAACTGTTGATGCTGTACGAAGCGTTAGGGAAAAAGGGTGGGAGCCATTTGCCATAAATGGCACTTTTCATCCTGCAATTTTAGGAACAAGTTGGACTTTGGCAACTGGATCAGCAGTTGTTAATAATTTTACGCAAAAAGTTATTATTGGAGACATCAATAGGGATTCAAATGGAGCAATCGCTTCGTCAGGAGGAACATTGGATCCCTCAAGCAAGAAAGTAGACATCACGGTTTCCTGGAATCAGCCCTATCTTTCAACAGCCAGTGCCAGTTTATATATGACAAGATATTTAAGTAATAATGCTTTTACTCAGACAACAGTTGCAGATTTTAATGCTGGTATTTTAGGCAATACGCAAGTGACGAATACAGCTGGCGGAGAAGTGACTTTAGCTAATAATAATAAAGCAAAATGGTGTGCGCCTGCTCTTTCCAGCGCTACAATTGATTTGCCTGATGGTCCGCCTGTTGCAGTTGCAGCTACTGCGAGTGCCACTTCTATAAATATTCCAAATGATGTTTTTGTTGCAATAGCCCCTTTTGCTACAACTTCGGGCAAGCTTGCTTATCTTACAGTAACTGCAAATGGCGATACTTCTGTTCCGACTCTGCGTGGCACTTTTACGCTTGATGCAAGTAAATATAGCAATTCTGATCTCGTTCCATCCGGAATAAATTTAACTAATAGTTTTAAAACAAACGATGTTAAGTACTATCGATCTTCATCAGGAAGACTCTACGGACTTCTCGCAACAGATCTTCCTGACCATGAGGTGGTAGCAGTAGAAATAAATGATGGAACGTCTGATACATTCCAGGATCCGGTAAGTAAAATATATAAATATTGGACATTTTTTAATACTGCAATGTATGGCATAGATTCAGGTTTGGATACGGGTTTTGCAGATCCGTCAGCAGACGCTGCGGAGGCAGGCAGCGGAGACGGTAATGGATTTGATTCCCGTCCAACACGTGCCTATACAGATAATTCTTCATTTGCTATAGATAACAACAGCGGCAGCAATACAGGCACTGATTGTTTGGGTGCGGATAAAGACAAGCACCGTTTTTATAATTACGGTTTTTCTCTTCCGCAAAGCACAACAATAGATGGAATAGAAGTTCGTTTGGACGCAAAAGCTGACAGTACAACCGGGTCTCCAAAAATGTGCGTTCAGCTTTCATGGGATGGGGGTGTCACCTGGACAACCCCAAAGTCTACGAGCACTTTGACTACTAATGAGGCAACATACATATTAGGTGGGGCTACGGACACTTGGGAGCGAACATGGAGTAATACAAATTTCACAAATTCTAATTTTCGCGTAAGAGTTATTGATGTTGCCAGTAATATTTCACGCGATTTTTCTTTGGACTGGGTAGGAGTGAAGGTTCATTATAGTAGGGGTTCAATTAGCACGAATGATCAGGCACCATTTAATTATGGAGCGACAACCTTAACTGTTTCAGGAGGCAGAGGATATGTTGCATCGGGCGGATATTTGTATACGTTTGACCTTTCAAACATTGATAATAAGTCGCCAACAAATGGACTTGATATGATTGGTTGCAGGATTGAGCTGGACGGTTATGATTGCAAACCAGGATCTCCTGCTACTGTTAAAAAATATGATTCAGGAGAAACAGGAGCTACTTGGAGCGATACCTCTGGCGCAATACACAATGATTGCTCTGATGGCGGTAATATAGAGCTTTATGCTACCAATGACATATATCCAGTGCAAGTCGGAACAAATACATATATATATGTGGCTGTTGGAGGAGTCACTAATCCGGAATTTGAAATAATAAACGCAACAAGTGTTCCGACAAACGGCACGAGCCCTGCAATTAGTAGCAATAGCTGCGGAACAATTTCAAGCGGTAACTCTGGGTGGCGTATGATTGGGTCTTTGGATTTTAATTCAAAGTCAAATACCGAAGAAGCTGCTAATTCGGTGTATGCGAAATCTGACGGAACGCGTGCATATGTTTCATCAAATGGGGGAATAGATGCGAATAACGACGGAATACCTGATAGTAAACAATTCTACATTATAAATACCGCTAACAAGACTTCTCCTGTATTTTTATCTGGTGTTCCGGGGTCACCAAGCTACGGACCTTTATCCGGATTCTATTATGGTACGGGCGCGAATGCTGAAATGCATCCGAGAAGATCGCTAACTGTTCTTAATGGTGACAGGGTAGTTCTTGTTGGGAAAGACGCAATTTTAAATGGTAATGATGCTCAGGAATACCAAGTATTAGATAGCAGCACGGAAGCATCACCAGCTTACTGCGGCGGAATTAATTTTGATCAGGGATTTAATGATTTGATTTCGGTTTCAGAAGCAGATGGAGACAATTTTGTTTATATGGTTGCTAACACAATGGAAAAACAGCTGAGAATTATTCAGGGAGGACCAGATACTGGGCTTTTTGTGTCAGGAGGAACATTTGAATCTTCAGTTTTTGACGCCAATCTTTCCAGCTCGTTTTACCGTTTCAACGCAACCGTAAGTCAACCGTCTCAAACAACAATAAAAGCTCAGGTTGCTGTTGCGCCTCCTGTTGGAGGAAACTGCACCTCTGCAGTATTTAGTTATGTAGGCCCAAATGGAGATCCTGGCGCTTATTTCACGTCCAGCGCCAGTACTATTTCAGGAACAATACCCTTTAGTTCATCGGGTAATTATCAAAATCCCAACCGGTGTTTTAGATATAAATTTTTTCTTGACACAACAGACTACAATCAAACACCAAAGCTACTTGATATTAATGTTAATTATTCCCCGTAGAACGGGGTAAGCATTATGAAAAGAAACTTTAAAAGAATAAGTATTTTTTTCCAAAAAGGGGTGACTATGGTTGAATTGCTTTTATACATGGGAATTTTAGCAGTTTTACTCACGGTACTAACTTCTATTTTTACTTCAGCGCTGGATGTTCAATCGGAATCTCAGACTACATCAAGTGTAGAGCAGGACGGAAATTATATTTTAGCAAGGTTGAGTTACGATATTCATAGAGCTCAAAGCATAAATATTCCTACAGCCAACGGAATAACTAATAATAATTTTCAGATCGTTATTGGCGGGGTGAGCTATACATATAGCATAGATGGGAATAATAATTTAATTCTTACGAATGACTTAGGAGCAAATAACTTGAATAATTATGGCACTAGTGTTTCTGCTTTTTCTGTTAAGCGCTTGGGAAATGTGGGAGGAATAGAAAATGCTTTAAAGATTAATTTTACCGTTACATCTAGAGTAAAAAGAATTTCAGGGTTTGAAGCAAAAAATTTCCAAACAAATCTTTCTTTGAGAAGACAATAGTATGAAGAATTTGCAAAAGGGACAGGCTTTGGTGACTTTATTATTTTTTGTACTTATTTCATTGACAATTACGTCAGGAGCAATAATAATTATGATTGCTAACTCTATTTCCGCAAGTCGCTTTCAGGAGGGGACTGGAGCATATTACACAGCAGAAAGCGGGATAGAGAATGCATCGTTACGGTTATTGCGGGATCCGAATTATGTAGGCGAAACTTTAACGGTTGGGGCAGGAACAGCTTTAATAACTGTTTCCGGAAGTAATCCGAAAACTATTGTGTCAGTTGGGCAAAATGGAAATTTTAAAAGGACAGTTCAAGTACAGGCAACTTATAATAACGGTTATTACACTTTCTCTAATTGGAAGGAGCTGTAAATATGCTTTCTAAAAGTCATCCGATCATCTTATTTATAGACAGATTTGGTTTTAGCGTTTACCAAGATACTCTAGTTGGTATTCCGAAATTCAATTTCACGCCGGATCTTGTTGCGAATTTAGATGTAATTAATAAGGAGCAATTCGTAACTCTTATCGTAACGTTCATGCAGATAAATAAAATAATTCCCAGCAGTCTTGCAGTGATTTTGTCGGACAACGTAATTTTCGTAAAAGACTTAGTAGCTCCCGTACAGAAAACTGTTCCAACTCAAGGCTTGAAGGAAGATTCAGGTGACGATAAAGATAATAAAGATGAAGTGCAAAACTTTCTGGAAGATATTCCTTTTGAGGAAGTTCTTGCTAAAGTTATAAAAATAGGAAATACAAATCGGGTTGTTGCTGTTAATAAAGATCTTGTAATGGCGATAGTAGATGCATTTACAAGTAACAAATCGGTTGTAGAGGCAATAACTCCCAGTTTTATTTTCGGACAGAATGCAAATTTTACAGCAGGTTTAACTTTGAATAACGCCAGAATAGTTTTAGAAGATATAGAAACTTTAAAATTGGGAAATTTATTAACTGACCAGGAGAAAATTGTTTTCCCTCAAAATTTAGAGAGCAAACCGGAAAGTCCGCTAGCCGACATTAAGCCCGATCTGACTAATGGCGCGAAAACACCGCAAAGTCTTAGGCAATATATATTGATTGGCGTATTTATAACCTTATTGATTATTCTTGCAGTTGTTTATCTTAACTTAGGAGTTTCCCAAACACCCTCCAAAAGTTCCAAAGCGAAAAATACTTCTATAGATGTAATAAGTGTTCCGACTCTTGCGCCAACCAGCGAACCAATATTAACTCAAACTCCAATTGCAACTTCATCAGTAGATCTTAAAACTGTGAAAATAAAAATTATGCAAAGCTCTGAGCAGAATGAAATAGCAACTGGTTTAAAAAACGCAATATTAGATATAGGATATCAAGATATTGCTGACGAAATTTCGGAGGCCGCGACTCCGGAGAAATCATCCATCTCATTTTCTCAAAATATTCCGGTAGATTTACGTGACAATGTAATTACGGAAGTCAAAAAAATACTGCCGGACATTTCTATTCTGGAAAATCAAAATTCTGATTCTACGATCAACATATCGATAGGAAGATCCTAGAGTAAAATGCCCCTTGACATGAGTTTTTCTATATGATTATATAATAATATATCAGAAAACTGCCCATGAAATTATCTAGAAATCTAAAAAATCAAAGAGGCTTCACATTAATCGAACTTTTGGTCGTCATCGGTATCCTCGCAGTCTTACTCGCAATTACCCTTATCGCTATTAATCCTGCAAGACAATTCTCTCAGGCAAATAATACCAAAAGAAGAAGCGACGTCAATGCAATTCTAAATGCGGTTAATCAGTATATGGCAGATAATAAAGGAGTTTTGCCTACAGGCATTACAGAGGAAGAATTGTCTATATCAGGAGTAACAGGCGGAGCAAACATTTGTGCAGATTTAGTCCCGACATATATTGCAGCCTTACCGGTTGATCCTCAAACAGGCACAGGAGCGGCTATAACAGAAGCAGGTTGTGCAACAGAGTATGCAACAGGTTATACAATAATGAAGAGCGCGGAGAATAACAGAATAACAGTTACAGCTACAACAGTTGAACTTGCAGACCCAGTCTCAGTAACCAGATAAAAAGTAATTGTCGGAAATCTTAAAGACTCTAAAAGAGTCTTTTTTTGTGGCTTCCATTCTGAGTTTTGTTTAATAGGGATTGAAATTAAAAATTTTGACTTAGGAGTTCCCGCGTTTTTGAGTTTTTTAAATGATTATTTCGGGCAAAATGTGAAATTGAGTGGAATTGCCTCTTGACGAAGAAAAAATTATATTGTATAGTGGAATTTATCCTCAAAGTCAGCTTTAAGGATAATTTATTTTAAATTTTTGGCCTTATGGCAGATTCAAAAAAATACGAAAGAACAAAACCACACGTTAATATTGGAACCATTGGTCACGTTGATCATGGAAAGACCACTTTAACCGCAGCTATTGCAACAGTTCTTGCAAAACAAGGGCTGGCAACAGCAAAAAAGTACGAAGATATCGATAACGCCCCGGAAGAAAAAGCAAGGGGCGTTACCATTAATATTTCCCACATTGAATACGAAACAAAAGCAAGACATTATGCTCATATTGATGCCCCCGGTCATGCAGATTACATTAAAAACATGATTACGGGCGCAGCCCAGATGGATGGCGCAATCTTAGTAGTTTCAGCTCCCGACGGCCCAATGCCACAAACCCGGGAGCATATTCTATTGGCCTATCAAGTCGGTGTTCCGGCAATTGTAGTCTTCTTAAATAAATGCGATATGGTTCAGGACGCAGAGCTTTTGGATCTGGTTGAAATGGAAGTCAGAGAGCTTTTGACCAAGTACAAATATCCGGGAGACAAAGTTACAATCATCCGCGGTTCGGCCCTTAAAGCTTTAGAAGGTGATGTGGAAGCTGAAAAACAAATTATGGCCTTGATGGATGCAGTTGATAAAGATATTCCAACTCCAGTCAGAGAAATAGACAAACCGTTCCTTATGCCAGTTGAAGACGTTTTTTCAATCAAAGGACGCGGAACAGTTGTAACGGGGAGAATTAGTCGGGGCAAAGTTAAGATTAACGATCCCGTAGAAATCGTCGGAATCAAACCAACCAAAGCAACTGTTGTAACCGGAGTAGAGATGTTTCACAAGCAATTGGAAGATGGGCAGGCAGGAGACAATGTGGGACTTTTAATCAGAGGAATTGAAAAAGACGATGTTGAGAGAGGCCAAGTGCTTGCCAAGCCGGGATCAATCACTCCTCACACAGAATTCGAAGCAGAGGGTTACATCCTGACCAAGGAAGAAGGCGGACGCCACACACCGTTCTTTACAGGATACAGACCGCAATTTTATATCAGAACAACTGACGTAACTGCAGAAGTTACGCTTCCAAAAGGCGTTGAAATGGTCATGCCCGGAGATAATACAAAAATGACAGTTAAGTTGATTGTTCCGGTTGCAATGGAAGAAGGGCTTAGATTTGCTATCCGCGAGGGCGGAAAAACAGTCGGAGCAGGCGTAATCTCTAAAATTATCGCCTAAATAACCAACTTTGATTGTTAAAATGGCCGTCGTGGCCATTTTTTTTGATCTTTAAAATATGGCTAAAGGAAGAATAAGGGTACGTTTAAAAAGTTATGACGCAAGAGTAATCGATTCGTGCTGTCAGCAGATTTTGGACACAGCCATACGAACCGGTGCCAAAGTCATAGGTCCGATTCCTCTTCCCACCAAAAGAAGCGTTTATGCGATCAATAAATCCCCCTTTATAGATAAGGATGCAAAAGATCACTTTGAAATCAAAGTTCACAAAAGATTAATTGACATTATTTCCCCAACCGACAAAACAATTGATAGTCTAACTCATTTGGAGCTTCCTGCCGGTGTAAACATCGAAATCCGCATGTAGCCTGTTGCATTTCACAGCTTCTTTGTATATAATTACCCTTGAAAGTCATGTTTAACCGATTGGAGGTAAATAAGGCTGCATAAATAGAAGTTTTCTGGGATTTTTTCCTGAAGCGACTGTGTGCAGTCGCTTTTTTGGTTTTAGATATATGAATTCAATGCTCGCAAAAAAAATAGAACAAGGACAGAAATTTTTGGAAAATGGAGTCCGTATTCCTGTTACGAAATTAGCTGTGAATGGAAATGTCGTTATTGCAATTAAAACTAAGGATAAAGATAAATATTCTGCTATTCAGCTTGGATTTGACAAGAGAGCAAAAGCAAGAAAACCTAAAAGCAATAAATCAATTTATAACTTTTTAAGAGAAGTAAGAATGGCGGATGCGGACGCAATGCCTGCTGTCGGAGATTCTATTAAAGCAAGTGAAATTTTCAAACCAGGAGATGTCATAAATGTTACCGGAATATCCAAAGGAAAAGGATATGCCGGCGGAGTCAAAAGATATGGTTTTCATGGAGGTCCCCGGACACACGGACAATCAGACAGGGAAAGGGCGCCGGGTTCTATCGGATCCAGCACAACTCCGGGAAGAGTTTATAAAGGAAAAAAAATGGCAGGACGAATGGGGCATGAGCAAGTTACAGTTAAAAATATAAGAATTGTGTCTGTTGATGATAATTTTGTCTTGGTTAAAGGTTTGGTTCCCGGCGGAAGAAATACCTTATTAATTCTTAAAAAAGTCGGAGAAGATAAAAAGTTTGTTTCTTTATACTCAGAAGAAGTTAAGGAAGCAAAAATTGAAGAAATCAAAGAAGCCGCCTCCGCTGAAAGCTCCGGCGAGCCAAAGGAAGTTAAGGAGGAGAATAAGTAATGGCAGTTAAAAAATTAAAAATTAAAAGTGAAAAATTAAAAATAAAAAAAACTGTTAAGACAGTTAAATCTGCTGTAAAAAAAGTTATTGTTAAAAAAGCTATCAAGCCAACTAAAATTGCAGTAAAAACTCCTGTAAAAAAAGCTAAAATTGAGGCTAAAATTGCTGTTTCAAAACCCGTAAAGGGAGTTAGTTTAAATGTTTCTGTTTTTGATATAAAAGGAAAAAAAGATGGACACATTGAGCTTCCTTCAGAAATATTTGGTGCTAAAATAAACAATTCCCTTATGTCGCAGGCCGTACGCGTCTATATGGCAAATCAAAGACAGGGAACAGTTAAAACAAAGGGTAGAGGAGAAGTTAACAGAACAACCAAGAAAGTATATCAGCAAAAAGGAACAGGAAGAGCGAGACATGGTTCGAGAAGAGCTAATATTTTTGTCGGCGGAGGACTCGCCTTTGGCCCAAAACCCCGCGATCTTTCCCTCAATATCTCAAAGAAAATGAAAACCCTCGCACTTTTTTCAGCACTTTCCTCGAAACTCAAAGACAATGAAATAAAAATAATAAAAGGGTTAGAGGCAATTTTACCCAAAACAAAATTAATGGCACAAGTTTTGAAAAATTTAGAAATAGCTAAAGATTCAAGGGTTTTATTAGTGTTGCCAAAAGCAGGAAAAGAGTCGGAGAATGTTTATAGAGCCGGCCGTAACATTGAAGGTATAGAAATTTTGAGCGCAAATTCACTCAATACCTATAAAGTTTTAGACAACGCATTGGTTCTTTTGATGAAAGATTCCATAGATAGTCTTAAGAATGTTTTTATAAAGCCAAAGAAATAATTATGAACATAAGAGATGTTATTATCGCGCCGGTTATAACAGAAAAATCAATGAAGAATGCAGCCGTAGGCAGGTATACTTTCAAAGTTGCAATGGCTGCAAATAAGCCTTTTATTAGAGCTGCTATTGAAGAAAAATTTAAAGTAAAAGTTTTAAAAACCTTCGTAAGCTTAGTTAAGGGAAGAACTGACAGGCGCGGAATAAAAAGAGAAGAATTTGTAAAAAGTGCATGGAAAAAAGCAACAGTCCAATTGGCAAAAGATCAAAAAATCGGACTTTTTGACGTTGGAGGACAGGAAGAGAAGAAATAATATGAAACTTAAATTTATAAGAAAGAAAAATTCGGGAAGAAACGTATCAGGGCAAGTTACTGTTAGGCATCAGGGCGGAGAACATAAACGCTTTATGCGCGTTATTGATTTTAAGCGCAATAAATTCGGAATCGAAGGAAAAGTAGGTTCTATAGAGTATGATCCAAACAGAACTGCGGAAATTGCCCTTATTCACTATGCCGATGGAGAAAAAATGTACATTCTGAGTCCGCTTGGGTTAAAAGTGGGAGATGTGGTAAAATCAGGCATTGGAGCTGAAATCAAAATAGGGAATGCGCTTCCGTTAAAAGCGCTTCCTCTTGGAACAGTCGTTCATAATGTTGAACTTTCACCGGGCCGCGGCGGACAAATGGGCAGAAGCGCTGGAACAGGAATTATAGTTCAGGCTAAAGAGGGAAACAATATTGATTTAAAGCTACCATCGGGAGAGATCAGAAGAGTTGATGGTAATTGTTTCGCAACAGTCGGAACATTGGGGAACATTAATTGGAAGAATGAAGTTCTCGGTAAAGCAGGCAGAAGTAGGCATATGGGTATCAGGCCCACAGTTAGAGGAGTTGCGCAAAATCCGAGATCTCACGCGCATGGTGGAGGAGAAGGCAGGTCCGGTATTGGAAGAAAGAATCCCATGACATATGCAGGACGCCGGGCTGTTGGAAAAACCAGAAAGAAAAATAAATATTCAGACAAATATATCTTAAAAAGGAGGAAGAAATAATCCTTCGACAGGCTCAGGATAAATAAATATGGGAAGAAGCGTAAAAAAGGGTCCATATATTGACCCAAAGCTTTTAAAGAAAGTAATGATGCAAAAACAGATGGGTGATAAATCTGCTATCAAAACGTGGGCAAGAGCAAGCCAGATCTCGCCTGAATTTGTCGGACACACAATGGCAATTCATAATGGCAAAAATTTTATTACAGTATATATTCTTGAAGGAATGGTTGGACACAGACTCGGAGAATTTGCACCGACCAGAACATTCAGAAGTCATGGAAGAGTTGTAGCAAGAGAAATATCTAAGACATAAAATTATGGAAGTTATAGCAATATCAAGAGCAATTAGAATAAGTCCCAGAAAAGTAAGATTAGTTGCTGATAGCATACGGAATCTTTCTTTGGAAAAAGCACTCAGTGCGCTTGAGATGACTCAGAAAAGAGGAGCAAGCGTTCTGAATGCCGTATTTAAAAGCGCAATTGCAAATGCAGTTAATAATGCGAAGAAAAATAAAGATTCTTTCACTATTAAAAGCATTGAAGTATGGGATGGTCCTGCAATTAAGAGATTTCACCCGTCAACAAGAGGAAGAGTGCATCCCTACAAGAAAAGAAGCAGTCACATAAAAGTAACATTGGAGGCGAAAGAATAATATGGGACAAAAAGTTAACCCGCAAATTTTGAGACTTGGAGCAATTTACAACTGGAGCAGCCGTTGGTTTGATAACAAGAGATATAAAGAAGTGCTTTTGGAAGATTATAATTTAAGAAAAGCGCTTATGGCTAAATTGGCCGGCGCAGGAGTATCAGAAATTGAAATAGAAAGATCTATCAATAGCTTGAAACTAATAGTTAATGTTTCAAGGCCAGGTATGGTAATTGGGAGGGCCGGAAGCGGTTTGGAAGAAATAAAAGACTACTTAAATAAATTCTTGAAAATTAAAAAGAATTCTAAAACAGCACCTAAAATAGACATTAGAATAGAGCCTATCAAGGAGCCAAATCTGGATGCATTTTTAGTTGCCAAGAATATATCAGATCAGTTAGTGAAGCGTCTTCCTCACAGAAGAGTTTTGGCTCAAACAATCGAAAGAGTTATGGGGTCGGGAGCAAAAGGAATAAGAATTATTATTTCAGGACGCGTCGGCGGAGCAGAGATCGGAAGAAGAGAAAAAATGCAGAAAGGAACAGTTCCGCTATCAACCATTAGGGAAAGGATAAGTTTTGCAAGCGTTCCGGCCTTAACTAAAAAAGGTTACATTGGCGTAAAAGTTTGGATAAATAAAGGAGAGGGAAAATAATATGCTAGTTCCAAAAAGAGCAAAATACAGGAAACAGCAAAAAGGCAGGATAAGAGGAAGAGCTCAAAGAGGAGTTAAAATTTCCTTTGGTGAGTATGGTCTCTTGACAGAAGACAGGGGGCACATTACAAGCAGACAAATAGAGGCAGCAAGACGTGCAATAACTCACTATACCCAAAGAGGAGGAAGACTTTGGATAAGAATTTTTCCTCACAAGCCAATTACAAAAAAACCCGCAGAAACACGTATGGGCGGAGGCAAGGGAGATGTATTTGAATTTGTAGCTAACGTTAAGCCGGGAAGAATGCTTTTTGAAATGGGCGGAGTTACGAAAGAAATTGCGCTTGCTGCGCTAAGACTGGCATCATACAAGCTAAATGTGAAAACAAAAATTGTTGTAAAATCTGAATACGATATTTAACTTATGAAAACAAAGGAGAAAAAAGAATTACACGCAAAAAGCATAAAAGAGCTAAGCAATTTGGTCGCAGCGGCAAAAGATGCGCTGGTTGGATTAAGATTGGACAAAACGCAAAATAAGATTAAAAACACAAGTATACTTTCTCTTAAGAGAAGAGAAATAGCGCAGATGTTAACAATTATAAGATTAAAAGAATTGGCTGAAATTCAGACAAAGAAGGAGTAATATGAAAAAAATACTTGATGGGGTTATCGTCTCGGTTAAAATGCAAAAAACAGCAGTAGTTAAAATTACGAGGAAATTCCCTCATCCGCTATATAAAAAACTTATTAAAAGGGACAGTAAGATCAGTGCCGATATTGCGGAATTTGCGCCCATTGTCGGAAACAGGGTAAAAATAATAGAAGCAAAACCGATGTCAAAAACCAAACATTTCAAAATATTGGAGGTAATTAAAGATGGTTCAGCATAGAACAATATTAAAAGTTGCAGACAATAGCGGAGCAAAAGCTCTCATGGTTATTCATGTTTTTGGAGGATCTCAGAGGAAATTCGGGTACATAGGTGACATATTGAATTGTGTGGTTCAGGGAGCAAGCTCCATAGGAACGGTTAAAGACAGCCAGATTGTAAAAGTTATCCTTGTCAGAACAAGAAAAGAAAAAAGAAGATCAGACGGATCATATATTAGATTTTCTGATAATGCAGGAGTAGTAATAGATAATGCTAAAGACAAAAATCCGATAGGAACAAGAATCTTTGGTCCTATTGCACGGGAAGTAAAAGACAAAGGCTTCTCAAAGATTGCAAGCATGGCAATTGAGGTTATTTAATATGAAATTAAAAAAAGGCGATTTAGTTAAAATAGTTTTAGGAAAAGATAAAGGCAAAACAGGTAAGATTGAAAAGGTTTTGCCTAAGATTGAAAAGGTTTTGGTAACAGGCATTAATCAGTACAAGAGACACCTTAAAGCAAGAGCTCAGGGTCAGAGTTCTGAAATAGTTACAATTACAAAACCTTTGGCGGGTTCTAGTGTTGCACTTGTTTGCCCGCATTGCAAATTGCAAACCCGCGTTGGATTTAGAATAGAAAAAAATGATAAAATCAGAATTTGCAGAAAGTGCGAAAAGAAAATATAGTTTAAAACTTAATATGGATAATTTACAAACAAGATTTAAAAAACAAATTGCAGGAACATTACAGAAGGAACTGAACCTTAAAAATGTTATGGCTGTGCCAACCTTGTCAAAAATAGTAATTAATATGGGAGTGAAGGATGCTATAGCAGATAAGAAAAATTTAGAGAAGGCATCTTTAATTATGGCTCAGGTTACAGGACAAAAACCCAAATGGGCCAGTGCTAAAAAATCAATATCGTCATTTAAGTTAAGAGAGGGGGACAAGATTGGTTTAGTCGTAACCTTGAGAGGACGCAAAATGTATGATTTTTTTGAAAGATTAATTAGTGTTGTCCTGCCAAGATTTAGAGATTTTCATGGTGTAAGAAAAGTAAGCTTCGACGGGAATGGTAATTACACGTTGGGTTTTACTGAAAGCACAGTTTTTCCTGAAATAGATCCGGGGAAAATAGATAAAATACAGGGTTTTGAAGTAAGTATTGTTACGACCGCAAATGACGATAAGAGTGGATTTGCATTACTAAAAGCATTGGGAATGCCTTTTGTTAAATAAAATTATATGGCTAAAAAATCTAACATAATTAAAGCACACAGCAAACCGAAATACAAAGTGAGACATAAAAACACCTGTAATATATGCGGAAGGTCAAGGGCGTATATCAGACGTTTTGGTTTGTGCAGGTTATGTTTTAGAGAGCTTGCTTTGAAAGGACAATTGCCAGGAGTAGTTAAGTCAAGCTGGTAGTGAAATTTATTGAACTATGAATTATAGAGTTTCAGATTTAATCATAAGAATTAAAAACGCAACAAGAGCAAAGAGGAGAGAAGTTGTTTTTGATAATTTAAAAATTAATAAAGCAATTTGTAAAGTTTTGGTGACCGAGGGATTTTTGGAAAGCTTTGAAGTTACGATAAAGAATGATAAAAAAATTATAATTGCAAAAATTAAATATGAAAAAAGAATACCTAATTTTACGGATGTATTGGTGGTTTCTAAACCATCTCTGCGTAGATATGCAGCAGCTTCCGAAATTTCCGGACTTCAAAGAAAAGGCAGGCATACAATAATACTTTCTACGAATAAGGGAATAATGACCGGACGCGAAGCAATAAAGAAAAACATGGGAGGAGAAATCCTTTTTAGGATTTGGTAACTTTATGTCTAAACTTGCAAAAAAACCAGTGGCCATTTTAGAAGGAATTAACATTTCGTTTGAAGATAACGTTGTTAAGGTAAATGGTCCCAAGGGAAATCTTTCATTCAGAATTCCTGAAGGCGTTGATGTAAAGTCCGTAGAGGGACGGTTACATGTTTTGCTAAAGGATAAAAATAACGAAGGGTTAAAGCCATCTTTGGGTCTGACAAGAGCAATGGTTTCAAATATGATTACCGGTGTCTCTACAGGATTTGAAAAACGTCTTGAAATGTCCGGCGTTGGATATAGAGCTCAAGTTACAGGTCAAGATCTTATTCTTTCTGTTGGTTTTTCCCACCCTATAAAAATTACAGCAGTCCCGGGATTAAATTTTGCTGTCGTAGAGAATGCTATAACAATCTCAGGAATAGATAAAGATCTAGTTGGAAATATGGCGGCCAAAATAAGATCCATAAGGCCACCTGAGCCATATAAAGGAAAAGGAATAAGATATGCTCAGGAAAAGGTAAGAAGAAAAGTTGGAAAAGCAGCAAAAGCATTGGGAGTTAAATAGTATGAATAAAATAGAAAGAAAAATAAAAAGACAAGTTAGAACAAGAGCTAAAATTAAAGGGACTACGGATAGGCCGAGGTTATCCGTATATAGATCTAATCGTTTTATGTATGCGCAATTGATAAATGATGAGGAAAAGAAGACAATTATTGGTGTTTCCGAGAAGCATCTTAAGGAAGCGCTTGGCGGGAAAATCGCAAGAGCAAAAGCTGTCGGAGTTTTGTTAGCAAAAAAAGCAATTGCCAAGAAAATTAAAAAAGTAGTGTTTGATAGGGGATCCTATTCGTATCACGGAAGAGTTAACGGGATTGCAGAGGGAGCACGGGAAGGAGGACTGGAATTCTAATGAATGATTCAAGATTTTACAAAGATAGACCAAATGACGGTTTTGAAGAAAAAATAGTTCAGGTTAACAGAGTTTCCAAGAAAACAAAAGGAGGAAACAAGGTTGGATTTTCAGTTTTAACAGTTGTAGGAAATAAAAAGGGAAAAGTAGGCGTTGGACTTGGCAAAGGTCCTGAAATATCTTCAGCTATAAAAAAGGGAGTTTTGCTTGGTAAAAAGCGTGTTATAGATGTTCCGATTATTAATGGCACTATTCCTTTTGAATTTACGATAAAATTAGGTGCGGCAAAAGTGATGTTAAAACCTGCTCCGCGCGGATCAGGAGTTATAGCCGGAGGAGCAGTTAGGAGTGTTGTTTCTGCTTGCGGAATAGAAAATATCTCATCAAAAGTTTTGGGAACAAAGAATCAGGCAAGTAATGTTTATGCAACAATTGAAGCTTTGAAACGCATGACAGAAAGATATCATAAATTTAATAGAATAAGATCTAAAAAATAATCTATGAAGCTTTCATCTTTAGCGAAAATTATAAAGATAAAACAAAAAAGGCTTGGTCAGGGTCATGGATCAGGTCGCGGAAAAACAGCCGGACGCGGAACCAAAGGACAAAATGCCAAAGGTTCAAGGCCTCTTTCTTTTGAGGGTGGAGCATTAAGCCTTATCAAAAGGCTTCCTTTCCTAAAAGGAAAGGGTAAGAATAAATCTTTCAAGGGTCAGCCTGTGACTGTAAATATCAAATTATTAAATTCACTAAAAAAAGGAACAGTCGTTGACCTGAAAACGCTTATTGAGAACAAAATTGTTAATTCTGAATGCGCTAAAAAATATGGGGTCAAAATTTTAGGTGATGGAAAGCTTACTGTTTCTTTAATTGTAAAATTGCCTGTATCAAAGGGAGCTTTAAAAAGGATTGAGCAAGCCGGAGGAAAAGTCGAAGCATAACTTTTCTTGTATGAACAATATTTTTGGGATTTTTAGTAAAAGCATAAGAACTCCAGATGTAAGGAGAAAGCTTTTATTTACGGCAGGAATTTTCATAGTTTTCAGAATTTTTGCTCACATACCGGTTGCAGGCGTAAATCTGGGCGCACTAAAAGCTCTTTTTTCACAAAATCAATTTTTGGGACTTCTGGATATTTTTTCCGGAGGAACACTCGCCAATTTTTCCGTAATGGCGTTGGGACTTAATCCTTACATTAATGCCTCGATTATCCTACAGCTTTTGACAATGGTTTTCCCAAAATTGGAAGCTTTATCCAAGGAGGGCGAGTCTGGCAGGCAAAAAATAAATCAATATACAAGAATATTGACAGTTCCCTTATCGGTTCTTCAATCGATTGGTATGTACGCATTACTTCGCAGTCAGGGAATTATTGCTACATTAAGTGCGGTTGACATTTTATCTTTTGTTGCAACAATGACTGCCGGAACAATGCTTTTGGTTTGGTTGGGAGAACTGATATCTGAAAAAGGAGTTGGAAATGGAATATCGCTTCTTATATTTGCAGGTATAGTTGGAAGAATTCCTGTTACTTTTGGGCAAACAATCTCAACTGTAAATGCAAATAACTTTTTTAATTTAATAACGTTTCTGACAATGGGCGTTTTGGTAATAGCTTCAATAATTGTTATCAATGAAGGGACCCGGAAGATAACTGTTTATTATGCAAAAAGAGTTAGGGGAAATAAAATGTATGGAGGTCAGTCTACCCACCTGCCTCTCCGTGTCAATCAGGCGGGGGTAATACCGATAATATTTGCTGTTTCCCTTGTTCTTCTTCCTTCGATAGTTGCAAATTTTTTAACTGCTTCCCCAAGCAAATTTTTAAGCGGTATAGCTACGGCGATTGCCGGACTATTTAATCCGTCAGGGGCGTTTTATAATAGTTTTTATTTCTTGTTAGTTGTGGGTTTTACATATTTTTATACGGCTGTAATTTTCAACCCCAAAAAAATAGCAGAGGAAATTCAGAAATATGGCGGGTTTATTCCGGGCATTAGGCCGGGAAGTCCAACAGCAAGCTATCTAAATTATGTGTTAACCCGTATAACATTAGCTGGTGCAATCTTTTTAGGTATTATCGCAATTCTGCCAACTGTAGCAGGCGCCTTTACAAGCGTCAAAACCCTTATGTTGGGAGGGACAGGAATTTTAATCGTTGTTTCAGTGGTTCTTGAAACCATTAAAGCAATTGAGGCACAACTAGTAATGAGGAATTACGAAGGATACAATAAGAAGTAATCTTTTTATGAAGATAATTTTAATTGGAATACAGGGATCAGGAAAATCAACGCAAGGAAATCTCCTGAGAGATAAATTGAAAACTCCCTATCTTTCCACGGGACACATTTTTAGAGAAATAGCTAAGGAGAAAACTTCTTTAGGGCGCTACGTAAAAGAAGTTATGAACGCAGGATTTCTTATTCCCGATGGGAAAACAGTTCATATAGTAAGTGAATATCTTAAAAAACCTGAATACGAAAATGGTTACATTTTGGATGGTTTTCCTAGAACTTTAGAGCAAGTGGAGGAATTTGAGAATGGAGTTGACAAAGTAATTTATCTCAGAGTTTCGGATAAGGAAGCGTTATGGAGACTTTCCTACAGAAATGGAGATAAAGGCGAAGAGCGTGAAGATGAAACATTAACAGCAATCCGGAGGAGAATTGAACTTTTTCATAAATTAACAGAACCAGTTTTGGATCACTATGAAAAAAGAGGAATCTTGATTGAAATAAATGGAGAAAAGCCTATTGAAGATATTCACAAAGAAATTTTGGAGAAGATAAAGTAGTGCTAGAGGAAAAACCTCTTATTATAGGAATAGCAGGAGCATTTGGGAGCGGTAAGTCAACAGTAGCTGATTTACTAGAAAACCTTGGATTTATGAAAATTAGTTTAGCTCAATTCCCAGAGGAAGAGTTTGGGGATAGAATTCAAGCTGTAGTTAGGGAAGAAATTTGACTTAAAATGATTATTGTTTTTATTGGACCACCATATGCGGGCAAAGATACTCAGGGAAAACTTTTGAGTCAAAAATTTGGAAACATACCAATCTTTAGTATGGGTCATTTAATCCGCGAAGCGCGAGAGAATGGCAACGAAACTTTTATAAGAGCTTACGAAGAGTATAGCTTGAAAGGGTTACATCTTCCAACAGCAATGAAATTTCCTTTACTTAAGGAGAAAATGGATCAGGCAAAAGAAGGATTCATCTTGGATAATTTTCCGGCAACGAAAGACGATTTAGATGTATTTAATAATTATTTATCGCAGGTAAATAAGAGAATTTGTGGAGCAATATATCTATATGTATCAAAAGAAGAGACAGGGAAACGTTCCTGTAGCACATCCCGCGGGAGAAGAGACGATGATCCTGGCATTGTAGCTACAAGAAGAGAGTTTCAAGATCAAGATATAATTCCGGTTCTTGATTATTATAAAAGTCAAAATCTTCTTTTGAGAATAAATGGTGAAGGGAATAGGGATGAAATTCATGAGGAAATCTTAAAACAGCTATTGAAGAATAATAACTAACATGATTGCTTTAAAAACAGAAGAAGAGATTGACATAATGCGAAAGGGAGGGAAAATATTGGCAGAAGTTTTGCGGGAAGTAATAAAAAATGTAAAAGTTGGCATTTCAGAACTAGAGCTTGATAGAATGGCGGAAAAGTTAATTTTGGAAAAAGGAGGAGAGTCTGGATTTAAAAAAGTAGAAGGATATAAACATGCGATTTGTATTTCCACGAATGATGTTGTTGTCCATGGGATTCCGACAGGGTACAAGCTCAAAGAAGACGATGTGGTCGGTATAGATTGCGGAGTATATTATAAAGGGTTTCATACGGATATGGCGCAAACAGTAAGAGTTAAAAATGAAAAGTTGAAAGTGAAAAATTTGGATGAGGTGGATAAGTTTTTAGATGCTGGAGAGAAAGCAATGTGGGATGGAATAAAAGCTGCAAAAGCAGGGCAAAGAGTGGGGAACATTTCAAAAGCGATCCAGAAGACAATAGAAGGACAAGGATATTCAGTTGTGAGAAGTCTTATTGGTCATGGGGTTGGGAAAGAGCTTCATGAGGATCCTGAGATTCCAGGTTTTTTAGATGGTTCCATCTTGAGAACTCCGCTTTTGAAAGAAGGTATGACAATAGCAATTGAAGCAATTTACAATATGGGAAAAAGTGACGTTATTTACTCTAGTGATGATGGATGGACTATAAAAAGTGAAGACGGCAGCCTGTCAGGACTTTTTGAGAGGACAATTGTCATTACAAGATTGGGCTCAGAAATTCTGACATAAAAGTAATTGCAGTTCGGAGGCTAATTTGCTATAATTGACTCTTATGGCTCATCAGGGATCATTTGAGATAGAAGGAGTAGTTAAAGAATCTTTACCCAACACTCTTTTTAGAGTAGAGCTGACAAACGGAACCCTGATTCTTTGTCATTTATCAGGCAAGATGAGGGTGAATTTTATTAAAATATTGCCGGGCGACAAAGTCAGAGTGGAAATGACTCCTTATGATAAGGCAAAAGGCAGAATAATTTACAGATTTAAGTAGTATGAAGGTTCAAGCAAGTGTTAAAAAGAGGTGCGTTAAATGTAAAATAATCAGGCGCGCAGGCGTTGTAAGGGTTGTTTGTGAAATTCCCAAACACAAACAAAGACAAGGATAATCTATGAGAATTGCCGGATATAATTTGCAAGATTTTAAAAGAGTTGATATTGCTTTGACTTATATTTATGGAATTGGACGGAAAAACGTTGTAGATATTCTTAAAAAAGCAGGAGTAGAAGGCGCAAAAAGAGTAAAATCCTTGTCCGAAGATGAACAAAAAAGGATTCAAAAGGTCTTGGAAGGATATAAATTAGAGGGAGATTTGAGGGCGGAGATCTATGCAGATATTAAAAGATTGAAGGAGATTGTTTCTTACAGGGGATCCAGACATAGTAAAAATCTTCCGGTTCGCGGTCAGCGCACAAGATCAAATGCCAGGACGAAAAGAGGAAAAAGAGTCACGATCGGAGCCATCAAAAAAGAAGAAGCAGTAAAAACAGACACCAAAAAGGAAGCAAAATAATTTATGGCAGAAAAAGAAAATCCAAAAGCAAGCAGTAAAAAAGCAAAAAGAAATGTAGTAATAACAGGCGTTGGCCGTGCGTATATAACTTCTACTTTCAATAACACTCTCATAACAATAACAAATGATAAGGGAGACACGATTGGGTGGGGTTCAGCCGGGTCAGCAGGTTTTAAGGGTACGAGAAAATCTACTCCTTTTGCAGCAAGTAGTGCAATGGAAGCCGTTGTTAAAAAAGCAGTTGAAAAGGGACTCAAAACAGTTGAGGTATACATTAAAGGTCCAGGAGCAGGTAGAGACTCAGCTTTGCGGGCAATTAAGAGCGGAGGATTATCGATTTCATTAATAGCAGACATAACTCCGGTTCCGCATAACGGACCAAGAGCAAAAAAGAAAAGGAGAATATAGGATATGGCAAGATATACAGGACCAAAACACAAAATAGCAAGAAGAGAAGGCGTAAATATCCTTGAAAAGGAATCTGCGAGCTTGCAAAGACGTTTGAATGTTCCTCCGGGCGGAATTCACGGCAGAAAGATGAAGAGAAGGCTTTCTGAATATGGACAGCAACTGAGGGAAAAGCAAAAAGCAAAAGCTATATACGGTCTTTTGGAAAAACAATTTGGTAATCTAGTTAAGATGGTAGGACGCAAAAAGGGCGAGACAGGAGAAATGTTAATGGCTCTTTTGGAAACCAGATTGGATAATATAATTTTCCGTTTGGGGTTTGCTAAAACAAGAGCAATGGCCAGGCAAATGGTTGGACATGGACACGTTTTGGTAAACAATAAAAAACTAAATATCCCCTCGTATCAGGTAAAATTGGATGAAGTTATTTCCTTAACACCGCAGGCACAAAAAAATGTACAAGTACTGACACTGTTGGAAGAAAAAGATAAAGTTATAGTGCCTTTCTTGAAAAGACAAGCTTTATTGGGAAAGCTTGTTGGAATGCCAAAAAAAGACGATGTACAGGTTCCGTTTGACCTACAATTGATCATTGAATATTACTCCAGATAGTGGTAAAATAACGCTTATGGTTAATCCGGTATTTAGAGTAAAAGAAGATAAAGTCGCCAAAAATCATAGTGAGTTTACAATAGAACCTTTGGAGCCAGGATATGGGCATACTTTGGGTAATGCCTTAAGAAGAGCTCTTCTTACGTCTATTCCAGGCGCAGCTGTAACATCAATAAAAATCTCCGGCGTAAAACATAAATTTTCAACAGTTCCCGGAGTGAAGGAAAACGTAGTTGATCTTTTGCTTAATATAAAGGGTTTAAACTTCCGTCTTCTTGATGGATCGGAAAAAGGCAAAGCATCTTTATCTGTGAAGGGATCAAAGGAAATAACAGGCGCAGATTTTGATCTTCCCGAAAATGTGGAAATTGTCAATAAAGATCATTATGTGGGATCTGTTAATGACAAGAAAGCAAAGCTGGAGATGGAATTGACAATTGAACAGGGATTAGGGTATTCATCCGCAGAAGAAAGACGAAGCGCAACCTTAGGATTGATTCCAACAGATGCCGTATTCACTCCTGTTAAAAGAGTAAGCTATGAAGTTTCAGCTACTAGGGTTGGAAGACAAACAGATTTAGATAAATTGGCATTAAGCGTTTGGACAAATGGAATTGTCAGTCCGAAAGATGCGCTCGTTGAGGCATCTAAAATTTTAACTTCCTATTTTTTGCAAGTATATGAGCCAAAATCTGTAGCTTCTTCAGAGCCAGCTAAAGTTAAACCATCAATTGCAGACAGTATTTCTAAATTGACTATTGATGAGCTAGACTTGCCGACCAGAATTTGTAATAGTCTTAGAAACGGCGGAATCGAAACATTGGGTCAACTTTTATCTACAACCAGAAAAGACCTCGTATCAATGCGCAACATGGGAAACAAATCCATAACGATTGTTGAAGAAAAACTTAAAGAAAAGGGCGTTTCTTTAACAGTTTAGGTTAATCTTCCTCCTTCGCTGAAGCTTCGAAGGGACAAAGCAAATCTCTTTGCTTGCCCTGCGCAGCCACCGCCAATGGCGGGGAGCGGAGCAGGGAGATTTTTATTATGAGAAAGAATATTTTCGGAAGACAATTTAGCAGAGATACAAATCAAAGAAAGTCGCTTTTTAAAAGTCTTATTTCTTCCCTGATTCTTCAGGAAAGTATTAAGACGACTTTGGAAAAAGCAAAAGCAATAAAAGGAGACGTTGATAAGCTTATAAATAAAGCTAAAAGAGGAGATGAAAAGCTTGCCATTCAACTTTTACAACGTAGTCTCGGAGCTCAGGAAATGAAAAAAGTAATAAAAGATTTAGCTCCAAGACTTAAAGATCGTACCAGCGGATATACGAGGATTATAAAATTGAACAAAAGATTTTCAGACAATGCCGCGATGGTCGTGATGGAATGGGTAATAAAAAAAGAAATAAAAGAAGAAAAGCCAAAAGTTGATAGCAGTATTAAGGGATTGCCTGCAGGAAAAGTTGAAGAAAAACCAAAAATAAAAAAACCAGAAGCAAAAGCGGTTAAAAAAGGGAATACAAAAAGAAAGGCCGTAAAAAAATGAACAAAAAAGTAACAATATCAACGAAATTATCAGATATAAAGCGTGCATGGCATTTGTTTGATCTGAATGAAAAAATTCTTGGAAGAGTAGCGAGTCAAATTGCAACAGTTTTAATGGGTAAATCAAAACCATATTTCGTGAGCAACTTAGATTGTGGAGATTATGTCGTTGTAATTAATGCGCAAACCGTTAAAGTGTCTGGTAATAAAGAATCACAAAAAACATATTCCCGTCATTCGGGTTATCCGGGCGGATACAGAGAAGAAACTCTTATGGAGCTTAGAAAAAGAAATCCGGAAGATATAATTAGATTTGCAGTTAGAGGTATGTTGCCGCAAAATAAATTACAAGATAGAATGTTAACTAGGCTATTTATATTTAAAGGCGCAGAGCATACGTATGAGGATAAATTTAAAAATCAAAATTCAAAAGTCAAAAGTGAAAAGAAAGTTTAAATAAATTATGGATAAAATTGAAGAAAAGATGGTAACTGTAAGTAAATCTTCGCAAAAAGATTACGTTTTTGCAATTGGCAGACGTAAGTCTTCAACAGCGGAAGTACGCTTATATAAAAAAGATGCTACGGTTTGGGGCGGAACATCAGTTAAAAAGGGAGAATTTATTGTTAACAACAAGCCTGCATTGGAATATTTTGGCAAAGGATCAAATAAAATATATGCTCAGCCTTTGCAAATTACAGGCATGGAAAATAAATTTGCCATATCGATTAAAGTTAGCGGCGGAGGGAAAATGGGTCAGCTTGAAGCTATTGTTCTGGCTATAGCAAGGGCTTTGGATAAAGTTGATCGGGAAAAGCTTCATTCAATTCTTAAGAAAAAAGGAATGCTAACAAGAGATCCGAGAGTTAGAGAAAGAAGAAAAGTCGGGATGGGCGGAAAATCAAGAAGAAAAAAGCAGTCTCCAAAGAGATAAACTACCCGCAGTATTTTTTGTACAGCTGTAGAAATTTTTCATTTTTTGACAGTAATCGTGCCTCCTCCTTTGACCACAGGGAAAATGTTTTATCTTTATCTTCAATTTCTTTAAGAAATTCTTGCCATGAAACCCAGCGGATGTCTTCAATTTCACTCCTATTTATTGTTGGTTTTTTGTCTGTAAAGCAAACCAAAACCGGACAAATTTCATTCTCATAAATATTATTCATGGAAACTTTGTATTTGTAATCAGTAATAATTTCAAAAATTTCTACATCAGCTATGCCTATTTCGTATGGCATTCTTCTCTTTGCGGCCTGCACATTCGATTCATTGAGCATTGGGTGTCCACAGAAACTATTAGACCATACTAAGGGAAATGTTTTCTTAATTTTGTTCCTCTGTTGCAATAAGAGTTCACCTTTTTTGTTAAACAAAAAAACTGAAAACCCGCGGTGTAGGGGGGTATTTGCATTATGAGTTGCGAGCTTAGGAGCAGTCCCCAAAACTTTATTTTGATTATCAACTAAAACAATGTTGTCGTCAATTCCCATATTTTCATTTAGCGCATTCAATGTCTACAAATACCTTCTAGATATGGAAGTTTGATAGTCAAATGTGGTAAAATCCTTATTAAGTAGTTTTTATAGAATTTATTTAGTGCCTTATTATTTGTCAGAGGAAGCGTTATAAGCGTTAGGGACATAATAAGGTTGATTATATCAAATTCCTGACATAAACAGTCTTAATAGTTGTTTGTATTAAAAAAATATGAGTCGTAATGAGAGGGGGATTTTTTTATCGAAAGAGATCGCTAGTAAAAACGTTACCAAAGAAGATATCTTTGAAAAATTTGGCTTTGACTACAGGCCAGTAATTTTAGAAAGACTTAAGCAATTAAAAAATCTTCCCGAAGGCCATGAAATTAATTTCTTTGATATGGCCATAAGACATGAGGGATCTTCCGGGCTGTATTTAGTGGAGGAAATTGTTGGAACGAGTTGGGTTTTTGTTCAAGCGATGTTTGAAAATAGAGAATCTACTATACATAAACATGAGGGAAAAGTTATTGAGCTTTACAATCCTTTGGCGGGACAGTCCTTGCTTAATGTTGACGGTGTAGATCAGGAGTTAAATCCGGGAATAAACTTCGAGGTTCTTCCTGGCCAGGTACATATGCTCAAAACTAAAGAAAAGGCATGTCTTAATCTTCTTGTAATGAAAAATTCTGCTCATATACCAAGAAGTGAACTGCATATCCCAGCAACACAATATAATTAAGTTAATGCTTAGGATTGCTATAGAATTAATCTTATAGTATAATATACTCCTCTTAAATATGAAGAATAATAAACAGAGTGTAACCTTAATTAAATTGGGGGGATCTGTAATTACAGATAAAAATACTCCATATAAGGTAAGAATTGAGGTTATTAGGAGATTAGCAAGAGAAATTAAGAATTCCAAATTAACTCCACTAATTATTGCGCATGGAAGCGGTAGTTTTGCTCATACTTCTGCACAAAAATATGGAGGAAATAGAGGTTATAAAGATAAGTGGGGCGTTGCTAAAGTGGCCAGAGATGCGATGGAGATAAATAGAATCGTGATGGATATTTTTGTGGAAGAAGGATTGCCAGCTGTTTCTTTAAGACCAATGAGCATGATGTTGACAAAAGGCGGCAAACTGAAAAAGAATCTGTTTGAAATTATTGAAGAAGTGCTTAGTCAGGGATTGATGCCAGTTGTCTATGGAGACGTAATTTGGGACAAGGAATGGAGAAGTACAATATATTCTGGAGAAACGACACTGAATAAAATAGGGCTTTATTTATTAAGGAAAGGCTATAAAGTAAATAAAATTATTCAGGTTGGCGAGACAGACGGGGTTTATGATCTAAAGAGTAGAACAATCTCTTTAATAAATAAAGAAAATTGGAATAAAATTAAGAGATATCTTATTAAAAACAAAAGAGCTGATGTAACGGGCGGCATGGAGCATAAAATAGAAAGTGCATTAAGCATTGCTAGGGCAGGAATAAATACACTATTGATAAATGGTAATAAAATTAATGAGTTATTAAATGCTATTCTAGGAAAAACAGTTAAGGGAACAATTATAAGAATATGATGACGGAAAATAAGAGAACAGCTTCACAGCAGGAAATAGAAAAGAAACAAGTTGCTGGTATTGGTTTGGCCATTGTCATGATAGATCCGAGTAGAAATGGAGACAATATTAGTAATCCTGTTTTGTGGACAAATAGAGAATTAAAAGCCAAAAAATATACAGAAAGAGTAATAGGACAAATTACTATTCCTTCTGACACACGAAAAAAAGGAGAAAGAGGATTTTCTAATGTATTAGGTACGCTAGCAGAATTTAGCGCAGATGATGAATTAATAAAAAGCTTACATTTTGTACGAGGTTCTTCTTATTTTAGAAGTAAGATTTGGATTAGGGATAATCCTTTTGATTTTGCAGTATTAATTATTGATAGGCCAATAACTGATGTAATTACTCCTGTTGATGTGAATGAAGTTATGCCTAATGGATGGATGTCATTAGAGGAATTGCGCAGTAAAGATTCCAGCGAAGTAAGAAGTTTTATAGGGCAAGTTATAGGAGGTGTTACCTCTAGAAGCGTGATTAGTGATGTTGTTGATAATTATTTAAAATTTCCTGAAAAAAGAATTCCCCTATCAAAATTTTTGCCACAAAATTTTTCCATAGCTGAATTTTTTAATAAAAGAGAAAAATTAGCCGATATGATAGGAAATTCCGGAGTTATTTACGAGTCAAAGAGACAATAATCCAATGGTAGGGTAGCCAGCTCAAGCATCAGAAACTTCTTTTTTCAATAGCTTTTATTAGATTCAAAAATTTTTGTTTATATAAATTTTCTATTTTTAAATTTTCAACAAGTTTCTTTGCTTGATTAAAATTTTCTTCAATTATTTTTTTACCATCCTCAATTGATGGGAAGTAGGTAAAGTAGGTGTGTTGATTTTGAGATTTATCTAAGGCTATTGTTTTGCCCAATTTAGATTTGGATGAAATTACATCTAGCAAGTCGTCTTGTGTTTGAAAAGCAATTCCCATCCTTAGCCCAAATTCCCTGCAGAATGTTTCAATATTTTTATCAATGTTGCCCGAAAGAGCTGCACCAATCAAAAGCGGTTTTATAAAAGAATATCCTGCAGTTTTAAGTCTTGTTTTTTCATCGATTAGTTCTTTTGAAACTTTTTTTCTGGTTACTATATCTACGTCAATCATTTGTCCGACGCTTACCTCATCCACCATGTCATAGAAGTAAGTATTAACTTTGTTAATTATTTTCTGGGAAAAATTCTTATTTGAATTTATAATTTCTTGTGACCACGTGAGCAAGATGTCTCCAAGAAGTATTGCTTGGGAATTACTAACGTGATTTAAATCACCAATTCGCTTTTCTTTTTTCAGCATGCCCAATATGTGTGCGTGAACCGTTGGAATCCCGTGGCGAAGACTTGATTTATCCATAATATCATCGTGTATAAGGCAAAAAATATGAAAAATTTCAAGGAAGACCAAGAATTCCAGGACTTTTTCTTGGCCATCCGGCGAATCTTCTTTGCAAAGCGTCTTATACATCAGGTAGGCAAGGTAAGGCCTTATTCTTTTTCCTCCGGACAAGGAAATTTCCCTTAAATAATTAATGTAGCTAAGGATAGAGGAGTCTTTAGTGAATCTACTAACATCATTAACCTTTTTATCTAGATATTTTTCAAGACAAATATCAAACTTATTCTTAAATATTCCTAAATCTTCCATTTTATTTTGGTCTTGCTCCAAATCTTCTTTCTCTTTTCGAATAATCTATGATGGCTTTTACGAAATCTTCAATGGTAGCATCCGGCAATAATTTTGAAATGGAATAAAATTCGGAATTAGTTCCCAGCCAACCAATGTCAGATGTTCTACTCTCACCAGATGTCCGTATGATTAAATCTGCAGGAGATATCTCGCCGTTTCCGTCCCTTAACTTTTTTACAAGGTCAGAGGTTATCTCAACACTTTTAGAAAGACTTCGTATTGTTTTCATTATTCTTAACTCTTGGTCTTCTCCGCCAAAATCAATCGCAAGACAAAAGGTTTTTCCATGATTATTCCTTGTTACCTTTTCTGCGTTTTCAAGAGCAACCCTTAGGGAAAAGGGAATTCTATCTTTTCTTCCAAGATGAATAAGCTTACTTTTATTTTCTAGTAATTCGGGAAGGAGATCTTTTATTCCTTCTTCAAAAAGCTTCATTAATTCCGCTACTTCTTTCTCTGACCTTTTCCAGTTATCTGCCGCAAATCCCCAGACGCTAACAATGTTAACTGGTAAATCCTGTAAATTTCTTAATACTTCTTTTAGCACCTTAAAACCCTGACGGTGACCAACAATCGGAACACTATTAATTCTTTTTGCCCAGCGGCCATTACCGTCAGGAATAATCAAGACATGATTCGGAAATCTTTCAGAAGGAATTTTTTTCAATTGAGGAAACTTCTCAAAAATATTTGTTTTCATAGATCAGACTGTAATTGTATATTTAAAGAGGCTAAAATGCAATTGCTTTTGACTTTTGACTTATGTTATAATACCAAAATGGCAGCAAAGAAAGCGGTCAGAAGAAAAATAAAATTACCGGTAAAAATACAGGAATCTGTTGCGTCAAAATCAGTTGACATATATTCCATTAAAGATAAATTAAAACAGCCCAAAATTTTCGTCGGATTAATAGTTGTTATCTTAGCAGTTGCGGCATTTTTCCTAAAAGGATTATTTGTTGTAGCCATAGTTAACGGTGAGCCAATCACAAGGATTGCTGTTATTAGTGAATTAGAAAAACAAGGAGGAAAGCAAGCTCTATCAGCTCTGGTGAATCAAACGCTTATCCTACAGGAGGCAAGGAAGAAAAATATACAGGTTAGTCAAGCGGAGATTGACACCGCAATAAAGCAAATAGAGGATAGTCTTAAAAGCCAGGGGCAAAATCTTGACACAGCATTGGCGGCACAGGGAATGACAAAGCAGGAGTTGGTGGCGCAATTAAAACTGCGAAATTTAGTAGAGAAGTTATTGGTAGATAAAATAAAAGTAACGGATAAGGAAATCGCGGATTATACCGAAAAAAATAAAGACACCTTTCCGGCTAATTTGACGAGCGATGAAATCAAAAAGAGCGTTGGAGAACAATTAAAGCAACAGAAATTAGCGGGTGCGTCTCAAGCCTGGTTGGAAGGACTTAATAAAAACTCCAAAATCAATTACTTCGTCAGCTACTAAATTATTTTCTTACAGCTTTAGTCTCATTTTCAATTTTTGGAATCCTAAGCAGAAGCAGTAATTTGTTTTCAGTCGGGGCACCAAGAATCGAACTTGGACCGAACGACCCCCAGCCGTTCATTCTACCACTAAACCATGCCCCGCTACGCAAAGCAAAATTAATTTGACATATTGCATTATAACAAAAAATTGTTACAATTGGTTTATTATGGGCAGGACACCATCAGCTCCGCAAAAAGCAAATCCTTCTAACGGTCGCTCTGATGCCTCAGGGAAGCTCGCAGCCGTAAATCTCGCAATGGAGCAAATAGAAAAGCAGTATGGCAGAGGCTCCATAATGCGGTTTGGTGAAGTAGGGCAAAAGTTTGACATTTCAGTCATTTCTACGGGATGCCTTCCTCTGGATCTGGCGCTGGGAGTTGGCGGAGTGCCAAGGGGAAGAATTATAGAAATTTATGGTCCTGAAGCCTCGGGTAAAACCACAATTTGTCTCTCAATTATCGCTCAAGCTCAAAAGCATGGAGGAGTTGCAGCCTTTATTGATGCGGAGCATGCCTTAGATCCAATTTGGGCAAAAACACTAGGGATAAAATTAGATGAGTTATTAATTTCCCAGCCGGATACAGGAGAACAGGCTTTGGAAATTGCAGAGAGCCTGATACGCAGTGGCGGGGTTGATGTTTTGGTAATTGATTCTGTTGCAGCTTTGGTTCCAAGGGCAGAAATTGAAGGGGAAATGGGGGATTCCATGATGGGACTTCAAGCACGCCTAATGTCTCAGGCTTTGAGAAAATTAACAGGCGTTATTTCCAAATCAAAAACAGTTTGCATCTTTACCAATCAACTGCGTCAAAAAATCGGAGTGATGTTCGGTAATCCCGAAACTACAACCGGAGGTTTGGCTCTCAAATTTTATGCCACCATGAGAATGGATGTCAGAAAAATTGAAACGCTTAAAGACGGAGACAGAGCTATTGGATCCCGCCATAGAGTGAAAGTAGTGAAGAATAAAGTTTCGGCTCCGTTTAGAATCGCAGAGTTTGATGTAATGTCAGACGGAATATCTAGGGAGGGTGGAATTGTGGATGTTGGAGTCGAAATGGAAGTTATTCAGAAATCCGGAGCATTTTATAGATTTGGAGATTTAATGCTTGGACAGGGAAAAGAAGCAACGAAAACATTTCTCAAAGAAAAGCCCGATATTTCCAAAAAAATCGTTGATGAAATTATGAAGAAAAATAAATCCGGCGCCACCCCTGTTGAAGTCGGAATAGAAGAGAAATAATCCTGCAAAATGGAAGATAAATTTTACAATTTTACGCTTCGTTTTTTATCCTATAGACCTCGGTCGGAGAAAGAAGTAAGAGATAAGCTTAAAACAAAACAAGTTGAACCTCAAATTATAGAAAAAATTATTGCAAAATTAAAAGAAAAAAAGTTTCTTAATGATGAAGAGTTTGCCAGAGGATGGATTGAGAATAGAATTAGATTTAAACCGCGAAGCTTGCGTTTGATAAAAATAGAATTAAAGCAAAAAGGAATTGTAGAAGACATTATTGATAAAATGATCAAGGATAAAGCCCGCCTGCCATCGCCTGATGGCGAAGCCAATGGCGGACAGGGATTAATGATTAATGATTTGGAATCAGCTAAAAAGTTAGTTCAAAAAAAGATTGGAAAATTTAAAAACTTATCAAAGCAAGAAATATATCAAAAATTAGGGAGATTTCTAGCTTCAAAGGGATTTAATTGGGATACGATCAAAAAAGCGATTGACGAGATATTGGGGAAAGGAGTATAATTCCATTACGTAGACAAGAGGCTAATCTATGAAAAGAAGTGTTTTTATTTCCTCTTTCATGATATAAATCTTCCTTTGGGGTAGATTTTCCTCTCGTGTCTGTAAATTATTATGAATTCACAAAATCAGGACATTATTGGGCTTGAAAAAAAACTTCTTGAAAAAGAAGAGAAGCTTGACCGTGAAAAAGAGCAAATCGAAAAGGAGAAAGAAGCTCTTTCCGAAAAAAGAGAAGAATACGCCGCAAAACTTCAAAAAGCGTCAGGATTGACTGCAGAGGAGGCAAAAAAGGAACTTCTCAAAGAAGTAGAGACAAAAGAAACTCAGGCAATTGCAAGAATTATTAAGGAAAAAGAGGAAGATGCCAAAAGAACAGCTGCCAAAAAATCCCAGGAAATATTGTTGGACAGCATGAAGCATGGAGCGTTGGATTATATTGCAGAATACACTGTTACGACAGTTAAAATTCCTGATGAGGAAATAAAAGGCAGAATTATTGGCAAGGAAGGACGCAATATTCGTGCTTTTGAACAGGCAACAGGAGTGGATGTTGATTTGGACGAAGAAGGAATAATCAGGCTTTCTTGTTTTGATTCAATCAGACGTGAAACCGCAAGAAGATCGCTTGAAAAGCTTCTTAAAGACACCAGAATTCAACCGTTTAGAATAGAAGAAATTGTTAATCAAACTAAGCAGGAATTAGAGAAAGTAATGCTTGAAGAGGGTGAAAAAATCGCACATGAAGTTGGAGTATTTAATTTGCCGGTTGGCTTGATGTCTGTTTTGGGTCGTTTTAAATTTAGAACTTCCTACGGCCAAAATCTCGTTGTTCACACTTTGGAAGATGTAAAAATTGGCATACACATTGCCGCTGAAATCGGGGCGGACGTAAACATAGTGAGACTTGGTTGTCTTTTTCACGACATTGGTAAAGTGGTTGAGGGTGAAGGAAGCCATGTGAAATTAGGAGTAGAACTTTTGAAAAAATTCAATATTCCTGAGAAAATTGTGAACTGTGTTGCTGAGCATCACGAAGACAAGCCTTTTTCCTCTGTGGAATCAGTTGTGGTGCATATCGCGGATTCAATTTCCGGAGCCCGTCCTGGAGCGCGGTTTGAAGACATAGAAGGATATGCCAAAAGATTAAAGGATATGGAGGAAATTGCGAAAAAATATGAAGGCGTTGATGATGCATATGCATTTGAAGCAGGTCGCGAACTTAGAGTTATTATTAATCCGGGAAGATTAGACGATGCAGAAACAATAATAATTGCAAATAAAATAAGAGAAGAAGTCAGTCGTTCCTTAGCAGTTCCGGGAGAAGTTAAAGTTACAGCCATCCGTGAGTTCCGCGCCATCTCCTCAGAGCCTTCAGTTTAATCTTTAAATAAAAATTTTGATACCTTGACTTAAAGGTGATTTCATTGTATTTTTAAGCTAATCATAGAAAATTTTTGCCCAGAAAGGGGTGATGAAAATTGACCAAAAGAGAATTAATAGAAGTTGTTGCTAAAAAAGCAAATTTAACCAATAAAGCAGCAAGAGACGCCGTACAAGGAGTTATAAACTCCATTCGGGATTCTTTGAAGCGAGGAGAAAAAGTAGTTATTACAGGATTTGGAACTTTTTCTGTTCGACAAAGAGTTCAAAGAGTCGGTCGCAATCCAAAGACCGGAGAGAAAATAACCATAGCTGCAAGAAAAGCGCCTGGATTTACTCCGGGTAAAACACTTAAAAAAGTAGTAAGGTGACTTGTTTTTAAGCAAAAAATAGACTAAAATACATTTTGCTCTAGGAAGAAGATCCGTTACAGGGTGCCATGCGGTACCTTGAGGAAAGTCCAGACAGGTGTAAGGACGGGGATGGGGCGTAAGCTCCGACTAGAAATAGCTGGTATTCTAGCTGTTTACTCACATGTGCAGTTAGAAGCAGGTTCTGAATTAACAGGACTTGAGAACAACAGAGACGAGTGAGGGTGAAACGGGTAATCCCACCTGCTGCAACTTTCGAACGATGCGAAGTCTCGCCGCAAGGCGGACGATTACCGTCTTTACGGGAGCATCAAAGAAAAGCATCACCTAAACGGTGGCGTATGCGACTAATTATCGCAAACGAGATAGATTCGGATTAGAAACAGAATCTGGCTTACTTTCTTCCTAGAGTATTTTATTGGGTTGAACAGAGCATTTTATATTCACAGTTGACGCATAGGACGCTTTTACTGCATTTAAAATCACTTTTTTCAATTTCTTCAATTTTCGCAATTAAATCATCTTCTAATTTATTTAAATCCTCTTGTTTGAAATTCATAGTTTTTTTCGTATTTCCTTCCAAAAAATGAATGGTTAAAGTTATGTCTTCAGGGCTGCGGTTAAAAATATCATCTTTTATCCGCGTTGCGGCTAAAGCATACATTGCCAATTGTAACTTATGTGCTTTTTCTGCTTTTGGGTTATCTGTGCCAGTTTTATAGTCAATAATTTCAATGCCAGAGCCTTTTTTATCTATGCGATCAATTTTGCCAAAAACTTTTACTCCATTTTTTAAAACAAAAGAAAATGACTGTTCGAGTCCTAATGTTTTTTTTTGGCTTTTAAATTCTGTTTTGTAAAATTCCTTCAGCATTTTGATTCCTTCTGAAAAGCGTTCTTGTTCATGTTTTTTATTGGTATACCCTTCGCTGATCCACTCTTTTTTAAATATTTCATTCAGTTTTTTGAGCGAGGGGTTCTGCCCTTCCTGAAGCTGCTTATAAAAGTTATACAAAGCACTATGTATGGAGATGCCAAAACTCTGAACGCTAGCTGTAGGGGTTGGAATATTAAAAATTACTTTTGCTTTATAGTGCAACGGACATATATCAAACATCTGTAGATTTGAGAAGGTGATGTAGCTTAATTTAAGCGGAAGTTTTTCCTCTTGTTTCTCAACGTCCTCCCGGTAAACAGAAAGAATTTCCGGAAGAGATAACTGTTGAATGCTATTTCTTGTATTTTCTTTTAATAAATTTGGGAGGGCGTCATAAATAAATGGAGATAATTTTTTGATCCTTTTTCCTGCACTGTAATAGTCCGCAGCAGTGAGGAATAGTCTTTCCTTAGCCCGTGTCATTCCAACATAGAATAGTCTTCGCTCTTCTTCTAAATGAAAGTCGCTATTGGAGGGAGTATTTTCCTTGATAATTCCGTTTGGGAGCGGAATTTTTTCATTTCTTTCCCGTGAAGGAAAACGGTCTGATACCAGATTTACCATAAATACAGCTTTAAATTCTAGCCCTTTTGAAGAGTGCACAGTCAAAATATTCACAACATTTCTGTCTTTGATATCTACATCTGCGGCTGTAGGGCTATCTCCCATTTGCAGCATGAGATTTAACCATTCATAAAGAGTAAAGATATTCGTATTGGGCCGTTCGGTTTCAAAACTTTTAATTCTGTCAAAAAACTTCGCGATATTCTGAATTCTACGTTCCTCTTTAACGGAATCAGTAGAATTAAGTGTTTCAAAAAGTCCTGAATCCACCAAAAAATAATAAAGAATTTGCCCGGCTGAATCTTTTTTGCTTTTCAACAAGTGCCTTTCAGCCATTCCTCTAAACTTTATAAGTTTTCTTTGTGTGGCTGGTTTTAAAAATGACTGTTCAGTATTAAAAAGCGCTTCAAAAAGAGTAAGATTTTTTCTTTTAGCAAAATTAAGCAGATAATTAAGTTCGATATACGGAATATCAAAAATATCCATAGATAAGACCCTGAAAAGAGAAACAGAATCTGAAAGATTGGTCAAAAACGCAAGATAGGCAATTAAATCTTTTATTTCCTCCTGCTGAAAAAGATAGCCCGGCCCTAAAAATTGAAAAGGAACCCTATGCCTTTGTAATGCAATTGTGATTGAGGATGCATGATTATTTGCTCTGACCAAAATTGCGATATCTTTGTATTGGTACTTTTTCTCAGTTAATTCTTTTATGACTTGCGCTATTTTGTCTGCTTCATCCTCGGATCTTGTTTCATGAATTATTTCGATGTCTTTTTTGGAAGCCACAGAATGGCTTTTAAGTTTTTTATTAATGCCTTCAACAATCTCAAGTCTATTAGGATTATTGTGCTGAATTAATTGGTAAGCGGCATCTAAAATCGGCTGGGTTGACCGGTAATTATTATTTAAAGTTACAATTTTTGCCTTTGGGAAACTTTTTTTAAATTGCAAGACGTTTGAGACAGCAGCGCCTCGGAATCTGTAGATTGACTGATCATCGTCTGCAACTACCGTTATGTTTTTATCATCTCCGGCAAGAAGTATTGCCAGTTCATTTTGGGCATAATTGGTGTCTTGAAATTCATCAACCAAAATAAATTTAAATTGTTTTTGATATTTCTTCAGAATATTTTTTCTTTCCCGGAACAACAATAAAGTATTTGAAATAAGATCTGAAAAATCCATAACAGATTCTTTAATTTTCAACTCCTCGTATTTTTTGTAAGAATTTGCGAGTTCTAAGTATTGTTGTGTTTCCTCTGTTGGTTTTTGTTTTTTAATCCAAGCAAGATATTTCTTGGGAGATATATCCTCATCTTTAAGTCTTGAGAAATGAGTCAAAAGAGCGTTCAAGAATTTCGTAGGATTTCCCAAAGGTCTGAAAATATCAAGTCCAATATTAAAAATATTTTCTTTAAGAAGCAGTATGGATTCAGCTTCGGATATTAATTTATATCCCGGATCAAGTCCTACTGCATGCGTGTCATTACGAAGAATTCTGTCGCAGAAAGCATGAAAGGTAGAAATCCACATTTGAGTATATCCGTAGGGCATTGCAATATCAACGCGTTCCTCCATTTCGCGCGCTGCCTTATCCGTAAAAGTTAAAGCCAGAATTTGAGAGGGAAGCATGTTTCTTTCAAGTATTAAATATTTTATCCGCTCGGTTATTACTGTAGTTTTGCCTGTTCCCGCGCCTGCAATAATTAAAAGCGGACCATTTAAGTGTTTTATAGCGGCAATTTGTTGGGGATTTAAGTTCTTTTTGTCCGTCATGCCGCTATTCTAGCACAAAGTTGCTTGATAGTTATTTCATTTATCGAGGCTTTTTGTTGAATTAATTTTCTGACCGATTTGACTAAAACCCGTATTTACATTGGCAAATTGGGAAGAAGTGTTGTTAATATGTTTTCCTAAGACAGCCATGTTCTCCTCAACTTTGTGAAAATCAATCTGCAATGCCCGGAGCATTTTAAAAAGATCGCGGGATCTCAGCTCTATTTTTTTACCCTCAAAAGATAAAAGAATTGTTTGAAGATGCGCGTATAAAGTAGTTGGGGAAACAATGTACACACGTGATTGTTTGGCAAAATCCATAATGTCCAGCATCTGAACCAGTTCGTAATATACCGATTCGCTTGGAACATACATCAGCGCAAAATCCATTGTTCCTTCTTCGGGTAAAATATATTTTTTGGCAATATCTGAAATATGTTTTTTAACATCTTTTCCAAATTCTTTTTCGAGCAACTTCCTGTCAATATTGTTTTCCGCTTTGGCCATTTTTTGAAAATTTTCCATTGGAAATTTAGAGTCAATCGGTAAAATTCCTGCGTCTGTTTGGATTGCCGCATCAACCCTTTCGCCTGACTTAAATTGATATTGAATATGAAAACTATTTTTGGGAAACATTTGCGAGATAAGATCCTTCAAAACCTGCTCTCCGATATTTCCGCGCAGCTTAGGACTTTTTAAAAAGTCCTGAAGTTCCTTCATGCTCCGCCCGATTTCGCTCATTTGCCCGACTTCGTGCCCTACATCTTTAATGACATTTGCTGTTCTATCCAAACGTTCATTGAGCTGTTTTGAATTTTCCTGTAAGGTCTTAACCATATGAGTCGAGGAAGAATCTATAGACGATTGCATTGTTTTGAGCCATTCCATGAGAGTTGTATCTGGTTTATTTCTTTGCAGATCCGAAAGCTTTTTGTTAAGAAAAAATAAAACAAGAATAAATCCTAAAAATATTAAACCTCCAATAAAAAAAAACTCTATTTGCACACTTTCATTTTACCACTTTTTAGAATGTATTTTGTGGCGGATTTAAGAATTTTTACATATTTTGGTATAATCACTTTTATAATTAATGATTAAAGCAGTTATTTTTGATATTGACGGAGTTTTGATTGATTCGTTTGAAGCGAATCTGAAATTTTATCAGGACTTGATGAGCAAGGCAGGATACCGGCCGCCAACCAGAGAAGAATTTCCACCGTTTTTTCACTTGGCTTTGATGGATGCAATAAGAGCTCTTACTAGATCTTCTTCGGAGAAAGAAATAAAGCGGATATTTGAGTTAGCGAAAAGCCGTGAAGTAAAATATCCTGTCGAATTATTGGGCATGCCAAAGAGCATAGAAAAGGTCATAACTGCTCTAAGCAAAAAATATCTGCTTGGAATTGTTACCAGCCGGATTAGGGAAAGCGTTTACGAAGCCCCAAAACTTGCTAAACTGCAAGAATACTTTAAAGTTGCAATCTCCTATCAAGATACAGTTAGCCATAAACCTCATCCTGAGCCGCTTTTTTTGGCTGCGAAAAAATTAGGGATAAAATCCGAAGAAGCAGTTTATATAGGTGATGTTGAAAATGATATTAAAGCAGGAAAAGCAGCGGACATGAAAGTCATTGCGTATTCAAAGAATAAACTTGCTAATGCAGACGCGTGTACTTCATCATTTGAGAATTTACCAGAGTTGATTAAGAAATTTGATTAGACCCCTTTAGAAATATAGTTCCGGATTGGCAGTAATATTTTTCCATAATACTTTTTTGGGATGAAAAGCAGCATAAGCGCCAATCATAGCAGCATTATCTGTGCATAAACTTTTTTCAGGATAAAAAAGCTCGGTCTTTAAGTCTAAATCCTTAATTTTTAATTTTAGCTGATCGCGGAGCTTTTGATTTGCAGCAACACCGCCACCTAAGAGAATCGATTTTACATTATATTTTTTCGCTGCCTTCAAAGTTTTCCGGACAAGCACCTCTACAATTGATTTTTGAACGCAAGCTGCAATGTCAGATTTAATCTTCTCATTCATATTTTTTGTTTTCTTTACCTCCCGCCATACTGCTGCTTTAAGACCCGAAAAAGAGAAATCAAAATCTTTTGATCCGATCATTGGGCGCGGAAAACTAAATGCTTTTTCATTTCCATTCTTAGCAATAGTTTCTATTGCTGGTCCCGCAGGATAGGGTAAATTTAAAAGTCTTCCGATTTTATCAAATGCTTCTCCTGCCGCGTCATCGCGTGTTCCGCCTAACCATTTAAATCCGCCAGCTGGCGGATGACTTTTGATTACAACTAAATCCGTATGTCCACCTGAAACAAGCAAAGCAAGAGCAGGAAAATCGATTACTTTTGGTTTTTGATTTTTGGTGGTTAGCCAATTTGCATAAATATGGCCGAGTAAATGATTTACGGGTATTATGGGTTTGTTCCAGAGATAAGCTAGGGTTTTAGCAGTTTCAACTCCAATCAAAAGCGATCCGATTAATCCCGGTCCCTGTGTAACTGCAATAGCATCCAAATCTTCAATTTTTAATTTAGAATTTTCAATTGCCCCTTTTATTACCGGAATAATGAACTTTAATTGCTCGCGGGCTGCAATATCCGGAATAATCCCGCCGGTTTTTGAGTGGAGAACTAATGATGATGCGACAACACTTGATAAAACTTTAATATAGTTTTTCTTGGGAGTTTTTGAAACAATTGCAGCTGCGGTTTCATCGCAACTGGTCTCTATTGAAAGAATTGTCATACGGATGCAGCGCCTAAATACCGTCTATTTTTACTTTATCTCCATTCTTGAAATTATATTTTTCAGAGAGACCTGCCTGAATTTCCAGAACCTTATCTGAGGGTTTTGTTGGAGTGTAAATTGTTAAATTATCATTATTGTTTTTTGGAGTCTGAACGTCGTTTTTTATTGTAACGACAGTGTCATTGCTAATATAAATTATGTCAATCGGAAATTTCATATTTCTCATCCAAAAAGAATAATAATCAGGTTTTTGAAATAAGAAAATCATTCCCTGGTCTTGTTGAAGCGATTTAGTTTCAGATAGTCCTATCTCTTGCTCTTTTTGTGAAGCAGCCACAGCGACCTTAAAATTATGATCATTTATTGTTACGATTGGAGTTTTTTTGAAGAGAAATGGTTCTTTTCCTTTCAAGTAGCCTTGAGTAAAGCGTATTGCTCCAATAACGATAAGGAGAATTGCGATTACCAATAATATTTTTTTCATTAATTTATGTCAATTAGTTTAATGTATTTAGTTGTTGAGCGATTGTCGATTTTTTTGGTTACATAAACAACTTTGCCTTGAATTAATTTAGCCTGTCTTTTCTTATGGTACACATAGGGATCCCCATGTGTGGTTGCAATTATATTTGGTTGTATTTTGACCATGATTCTATCATATAGTCTGTTATTTGTCATGTTTTTAAGCATGATGATGTAATCAACGCTTTGGAGTGTGGACAAAATTCTTGCGCGATCTTTCTGAGAATTTATTGGTCTTTTTTCTCCTTTTTCTTTTGCAGCTTTTGCATCGTCCTCCAATAGTACAAAAAGATTATCTCCATATTTTTTTGATTTTTCCAAAAACTTGATATGTCCTAAATGCAATATGTCAAAAATTCCTCCCGCCACCACGATAGTTTTATCTTGCTTCTTAAGCTTGCGTGCGGTTTCTATGCCCTTTCGTATTGTTAGAATTTTGTTCATTCTTTTGTACCCCGGAGAAATATGGATTGCCACGGAGCGAAATTTGAGATGAAAGTTTCAGATATAATTTTTTTGCCATTTTTTGTTACAGTTCTTGAAAAAGAAACATTTGATCCTTCTGCGCTAAAGTCTATTTGTTTCATAGTCCCTTTTGGCAATGTCGGGTCATCTTGATATAAATCCGGGGGAGAGGGAATTTTGTTGGTGACAATAGGCTGGGTTAGAGTAACAGACCTGCCATCTAAAGTGCCATAGAGAAAAACAAAAAGCTTTTGTAGTTCTGGATCAATTTGAGTTTGCACAAGTATGTAATTGTTGGTATCGTTTTTAAACTTCAGATCAACGCTTGGAACATAGACGGTAGCGTCAAGTCCGGGAAGGCTATCTTGTTCATAGTATCCAACTCTGTACGCATGAGCGTGTCTTTCTGTGATTGGAAGGCCTGCGTTAAGAAGAGCTCTAAAAAAAGTTGTTGAGACTTGACAGACGCCTCCTCCATCCCCGAGCACTGTTTTGCCATTTTGTATGACATAGGCCTGCTGATATCCTGTAAAAGCAGAAACGTCGCCCAAAGCTCTAGCAAAAGAAAATATCTCATTCGGAGCAACCAATACGCCATTTATTCTGGATGCGGCAAGAGTTATATTGAAAATTCTGCTTTGCATTGAATGCTGAAAAAGAGAGGTTCCCGTTCCAATCAGTTCTTTTATGCCTAAATTATTTGCTTTATCTGTGGTTATTTTTGGTTCTATAGTTTTAATGCTAACTGGAATGGTTATTTTTTGAGGTTTTTGACTCAGCAATATTTTTTCAAATTGGGAAGTTAAGTCTTCTTTAACTTTTTCTATGTCAATTGCCTTGCCTTCTTCAGATGGCTTGAATGTCAGAACTCTTCCGTTCTGAAAATTGAAGAGCGCATCAACGGGTTTTTTATTAATTTTTTCTACAAATGAAGCGAGGGTTTTATTGAGTACGTCTTCGGAGTAATGATATGCAGGCTGTAAATTAAGTCCGCTAAAATATGCCTGAAAAACAATGCTGACATTAGAAAGAAAATTATCAGATTTTCCCAAGCTCATCGCCTGTTTTGCTATAAGATCTTGATCGTAGCCAAACTTTAAATCCTTAGCTGAAATTGTTGCAGCCATAGAATTAAGTGTAAGCGTAAATTGAGTATTTGCTATAGCATCATTTTTCTTTGCAAATAATTCCTCAACTTGAGTTTTCGTATGTCTGCCTACGCTAATGTTGTCAATTGTTATTCCGGGATAAACAGTTTTTGAGCTTGTTTTCTCAAGTAAAATAAATGTAAAATTTGTAAGTAGAAATGCTGCGAATACTGCTCCCGTAACAAACCAAAAAACTGTTTTTGAAATTTGTGCAATAGATTTTTTCCGGACTTTTATTTTTTTTGCCTGCTTCATTTGATATACTAAGCGATACATATTATACTAGATACTGATTATGGATGAAAACCCAATCTTCAAAGATGTTAACGTGTTCCAAAATACGTCGGGCGTTCAGCCCGAAATCCCAGAAAGAAATCCAATTCCCTCTCCAATTCCATCTGAATTACCCAGCGCGCCTCCTCCGTCGATGTTTTTTAAAATTCTGAAAATTTCATTGGGATTAGTAATTGTTTTAGGCATTATTCTTGCGATCTATAACCTGATTTTGCCCAAGTTTTTTCCGGCTAAAATAAATCAAGCAAAGCTAACTTACTGGGGATTACAAGAGGATGCTGTAGTGGTTGTTCCAATTATCACAGATTTTGAGAAAGAACACCCGAATATTAAAATAGAATATTCTAAAGAAGATTTAGGTCAATATAAAGATAAACTAGTGACACGTATTAAAAATGGTAACGGTCCGGATATTTTTAGGTTTCACAATACTTGGGTGTCTGAACTTTCAGATCTGCTCTTGCCTCTTCCTAACAGTGTTATTTCAAAAGAAGATTTTTCTAAAAATTATTATCCAGTCGCAAAAACGGATTTGATAAAAAACGGTGCCATTTATGGCATACCTTTACAGATAGACACTCTGAATCTTTATATAAATAGAGATCTTTTTCAGGCAGCTGGTCTTACTGCTCCCACTACGTGGATGGATTTTGTAAATTACGCGAAACAATTGACTGTTAAAGATGAGAATAACAATATAAAAACAGCAGGAGCTGCAATGGGAACATTCAGTAACATTACTCATGCTCCTGATATAATATCTATGCTTTTTGTCCAAAACGGAGTAGATCTAAGCAATATGTCTTCCAATCTTCAGGCTGCAGGTGACGCTTTGAACTTTTATTCCTCTTTTGCCATGCCCAAAGCGAATGTGTGGGATGATACTCTTGATCAGTCAATTAAAGCTTTTGCGGCAGGTTCGTTGGCCATGTATTTTGGTTACTCATGGGATTTTTTTACAATAAAATCCATGAATCCCAATCTTTCGTTTGATATCTATCAGGTTCCAAGCCTACCGGGACAAAATATTACTATCGCGAGTTATTGGGTTGAAGGAATTTCCAGTAAAACTAAACATCAAAAAGAAGCAATTCTTTTCATGCAATACTTAGCCTCAAAAGAAACAGCGCAAAAGTTGTTTGCGGAAGAGTCAAAAACAAGAAATTTTGGTGAGCCACATGCGAGGGTTGACCTCTCCGAAAGCCTAAGTAATTCCGTTAGCTATCCCTTCGTTCAAAGTGCACCATCTGCAGTTTCTTCTTTTTTTGTTGATGGGACTTACGATAGCGGATTGAATTCTAAGGCAAATGGGTATTTGAATACAGCAGTAGATTCCATATTAAAAGGAACAGCCTCGCAGGAAGCTGCAGAAACTCTCTATAAAGGAGTTTCGCAGGCCTTAAAGCAGTATGGTCAATAATCTGGTTGTTTGCGGCGGAACATTCGACCATTTTCACAAAGGACACGAGAAGTTTTTAAATTTTGCCTTATCGATCGGCAGGAAAATTATTGTTGGTTTAACCAGCGATAAATACCTAAGGAATTCAAAATTTATCCATTCGGTAAGTCGTTCGACCGTGAGTTCAGACCGAATCGGCTCCGGACAAGACTTAGAATTAATAGAAACTTTTACGCAAAGAGAAAATGCAGTTTTGGAGTTCGTAAAGAAAGAGCAAGCTTTAGATAGAATAGAGCTAATAAAAATAGATGATTTGTTTGGGCCTACTCTTTCAAAAGATTTATTGATTGATGCGGTTGTTGTATCTGATGATTCGAAAAAAGGAGCGGATATTATTAATCAGAGAAGAAAAGAGCTAGGTTTAAGCCTACTTAAAGTTCTCGTTGCTTCTCCTGTTAAGGCTGAAGACGGAAAGCTTATTTCATCTGCGAGAATTAGAGATGGTGAGATAAATAGGGTAGGCAGACTTTACGTGAAGCCAGCATGGCTTAAGACGGATTTAGTCCTTCCAGAAGATTTAAGACAAAAATTTAAGGAGCCAATGGGGGTACTTTATCAAGAAATTAATCCGAAAAATGAAAAGAATTCACCTTGCATAATTTCAGTTGGAGATGAAACATCCAAAAAATTTAATGAAAACTCTGTTAGGCAGAATATTTCAGTCGTTGATTTTAAAGTAGCAAGAAAAGAAAAATTTTCTTCTTTTTCAGAATTGGGCTTTGAAGGGAACGAAAATGTCATTACAGTTAGTAATCCCAGGGGACACATTACTTCTGATTTATTTAATGCAATACTGAAAGTATTTAAATCAGATTTTAAAAATCGTATTATCCTAAAAGTTACAGGAGAGGAAGATCTTGCGGTTTTGCCCTTAATCTTAGCAGCTCCTTTAGGCACTATTATTTGTTATGGTCAGCCAAACAAAGGATTGGTGAAAGTGACAGTTTCAACAACTATTAAAGATAGGGCTTACGATTTAGTCTCGAAATTAAGGCCAATATAAGCATTACTAGAGGTTATTGACAAAATTTTGGATTTCCTATATATTTTCCATACTATCCCTCAAGTTTTATAGCAGAGGGGTTTATTGTAATTAGGAGTTTATAATGGACAATAACAAAAAAATTTATTTAACCAAAGAAGGTTTGGCGGGGCTCAAGAAAGAGTACGATGAGCTGGTAACTGTAAAAAGGCCCAATGTCTTGGCGCGTGTCAGTCAATCCCGAAACATGGGAGATCTTTCGGAAAATGCAGAATATGTTGCATCGCGCGAAGAGTTGACTTTTATAGACGGGAGAATTGATGAACTGGAAATTATTCTTAAGCAGGCGATTATCATAAAAGACGTTAAAGCTTCAAATCATGCAATAAAATTGGGATCAACCGTGACGCTTCATTCCGGCGGTAAAAAAGAAATTTTTACAGTTGTTGGGGAGTGGGAAGCAGATCCTACAAACAAAAAAATCTCACATGAATCACCGCTTGGTAAAGTTTTGATTGGTAAAAAAGTTGGGGAAAAAGTTCAGGTTGAAGCTCCAGCCGGAAAAATAACCTACTCTGTCGTCAGCATAAAATAATCCTTAGATAATGGATAATTCGATGCACGAAAAAGGAATGCTTACAAATATTGCTATAAGTTCAGCCATAAATATACCTTCTGATAAAAAGAACATTTTTTTAGACGAAGTAATGGGGGTTGAAAGAAACGCTTGGCCACCGGAATTACAGGCCACAAAGGAAAAATTTGCCTCAAGATTAAATGTTTTTCCTGAAGGATTTCTTATTGCTAAGTTGAATGACAAGGCACAAGGAGTTACTACATCTCAGATTACTACATACGATCCCTCTGTTATAAAAACTTGGGATGAGATAACGAATGGAGGAATGATAGCTGAAACACACAATCCGTTAGGAAACGCTTTATATGTAGTTTCCGTAGGGGTTGCCAAGGAAGCGCAAGGTGAAGGTATCGGTGGTAAAATTGTTGAAGCGCAAAAGGAATTGGCTAAAAAACTAGAACTGCGATACCTCTATTTAGGAGCTAGAATTCCCGGTTACAATAATTACTGCAAGGAGCATGGGGAATTAAGTATTGAGAAATATTTGGAGCTTAAAAATGATAAAGGCGAAGCGTTTGATCCTGAAATTAGATTTTATAGTAAGCGTGGACTAGAAGTAAAAAAAATAATTTCAGAATTCGAACCAGATGTTAATAGTAGGAATTACGGTGCTGTAATGGTTTGGGAAAATCCACAAAAAGCCTAGATTCCGACAAGTTCCTTCGATTGGCATCTATTTGCAACAATTTTCTATTATTAGTATCTACTGCAATTTTGGTTAATTATTTGTATAATGAGCACATATTATGTTTTGGGTAGATGACGTAATTTCTACGTTGAAAAAAAGAAAATTGCCTTTAGAGTGGGTAGATGACATGAAGACTCCCTCCGGTAGAATTCATGTAGGCGCTTTGCGTGGTGTAATCGTGCACGATTTAGTTTTCAAAGCATTAAAAGAAGCTGGCATTAAAACAAAATATACATATATTTTTGACAATCATGATCCAATGGACTCTCTTCCTGTATATCTTCCGAAAGAAAAATTTGAAAAATATTTGGGAATGCCACTTTTTAAAGTTCCTTCTCCGGTTAAAGGGTTTAGTGATTACGCAGAGTATTACGCGAAAGAATTCATGAAAGTTTTTAATAAAATTGGCTGCCATCCTGAAATTTTGTGGGCAACAGATCTGTATAAAAGCGGTAAGATGAATTCACTTATAAAGGAATGTCTTGATAATGCTTCGGAAATAAAAAAGATTTACGAAGAACTTTATAAGAAAAAAATCACAGAAGATTGGTATCCTTTTCAACCGTATTGTTCAAGCTGCGGTAAAGTTTCAACAACTAAAGTTAATGATTGGGACGGTGAAAAGATTTCGTTTGTCTGCGAAACAGACATTATTTCTTGGACAAAAGGATGCGGATTTAAAGGAAAGATGTCTCCCTTCAGTAGCGAAAAAGAAATTGTTGGTAAACTTCCTTGGAAAGTAGAATGGGCTGCGAAATGGAAAATTTTAGGAGTTACCGTTGAAGGTGCAGGCGAAGATCACATGAGCAAAGGTGGTTCGCATAATTTAGCAAGTCTTATTTGTGAAAGAATAATCAATTATTCTGTGCCATATCCGTTGCCTTATGCATTTTTTCTGATTGGGGGCAGGAAAATGTCTTCTTCAAAAGGCCGCGGGTCGTCTGCTTCTGAAATGCTTGAAATTTTACCTCCAGAATTACTTAGATTTTTGATGGTTAAAACTAAAATTAGCCAGCAGATCAATTTTGATCCGGCAGGTGACACTATACCTATGCTTTTTGATGAGTATCAAAAAGCAGCTGATGCATATTTTGGTAAAAAAGATGATGATTTAGCTAGAATTTTTGAATTATCGCAAGTTGATGGGGTAAAAAAACCGCCGAGCATTAGATTCTCTGTCTTATCGCAGTGGGTGCAAATGCCCAACAAAGAAGAAGAAATAAAAAAAGAGGGATTTGATGAATGGGCAAGCTATGCAAAGACTTGGGTAGAAAGATATGCTCCGGAAGCTGAAAAATTTACGATACAGATATCATTGCCAAAAAGCGTAAGGAATTTAACCAGCAATCAAAAGAAATATCTACACAAAGTTTCCCTTGAATTAAATAAGAGTTGGAAGCCTGAAGATTTTCAAGTAAATCTTTTTGAATGGGCGAAAGAATTAAACTTACAATCGAAAGAAGCCTTTTCTGCTATTTATACATCTTTGCTAAATAAAAATTATGGTCCCAAAGCAGGATGGATTATATTATCTTTAGATAAAGAATTTGTTAAAAAAAGATTTTCTGATGCTGCCAAGTCATGAAAAAGCTTCTTGTAGCAACGAGAAATCCTGGAAAATTAAAAGAGATTTCTGATTTTCTTTCTGATTTGCCTATTAAAGTTGTTCCACTTGTTGATATTGGAATTAAAGATGATGTTGAAGAAACAGGAAATAGCTATCAGGAAAATTCACAACTTAAAGCGCTTTTTTATGCCAAAAAAAGCAATTTACCTGCAATTGCAGATGACGGAGGACTGGAGATAGAAACTTTTAATGGAGCGCCCGGAATTAAAAGCAAAAGGTGGTTGGGAAAAGATTCAACAGAGCGGGACATAATAAATCACATGACAAAAGTTGCCTCAGAGTTGCCTAATGATAATAGAAAGGCATTTTTTAAAACAATTATTTCACTTGCTCTGCCGAACGGAAAAATTTGGAGTGTTGCTGGAGAGATAGAAGGAATTATTGCTGATAAACCTTATTTAAAAGTTCTTAAAGGTTATCCTTACCGCTCGTTTTTTTATTTACCGGAAATAAAAAAGTATTATCATGAAGATCAATTGGACCCAGGGGAACAAAAAGAATATAATCATAGATATAAGGCAATTCAAAAATTAAAACCAATAATTAGAAAAGTATTAAGGATAAATGATTAAGGATTAATTATGTTGGATATTAAATTTATAAGAGAAAATCCAAAAATTGTACAAAAAGCTGCAAAAGATAAAAATGTTGATATAAATATTCAGCATATTTTGGAAATTGACAAAAAACATAAGGAATTGTCTCTTTTAGTTCAAAAACTCCACGAGGAAAGAAATATTCTGACAGAATCCATGAGGGGAAAGCCAACTCCTGAGCAAATTAAAAAAGGAAAAATATTAAAAGAAAAATTAGAGAAAGAGGAGCATGAGTTAAAAATAATTGGAGAAAAATTAAGAGAGGAATTATTTAGTATTCCAAATTTACCCCTTGTTGGCGTTCCTGTTGGTGATGCTTCAAAATTTGAGATTATAAAAAAAGTTGGGGATCCTAAGAAGTTAAATTTTATCCCAAAAGATCATTTAGAGTTGGGAGAAAATTTAGATATTATTGACATTGTTAGGGCATCTAAAGTGTCGGGAAGCAGATTTGCATATTTAAAAAATGAAGGAGCAATGCTTGAATTAGCGCTTATACAGCTTGTGATGGATAATCTTTCCAGGGAAGGATTTATTCCGATATTTCCGCCAATGCTAATTAAGCATGAAATAACAAATGGGTTGGGATATTGGAATGCGGAAAATAGTAATAATTATTATTTAGTGAATAACTATGAGGAGAATAAGGATGGAAAAACAAAAGAGAATAAAATGTATTTAATTGGAACTGCTGAGCATGCCATAGTGCCAATGCATATGGATGAGATATTTGAAGGAAAAAATTTACCAAAAAAATATGCAGGTTTTTCATCTGCGTTTAGAAGGGAAGCGGGAACTTATGGGAAAGATATGAAGGGAATTTTAAGAGTTCATCAATTTGATAAAGTCGAGATGGTTGTTTTTGTGAAGCCTGAAGATGATGAAAGAGAGAGGCGTAGAATGCTGTCGTTATCTGAAAATTTTATGAAAGTCTTAGAGCTTCCTTATCAATTAGTAAAGCTTGCTAGTGGAGATTTGGGATTTCCTTCAGCTGAAACTATCGATATTGAAACTTGGATTCCGTCACAAAATAAATATAGAGAAACTCATTCAATTTCAACAACTACAGATTTTCAGTCAAGAAGATTGAATATTAAATATAGCGATGGAGCAGAAAAAAAGTTTGTACATATTTTAAATGGTACTGCTTTTGCAATTGGTAGAACTTTAATTTCAATAATTGAAAATTATCAACAAGAAGATGGGAGTGTATTAATTCCGAAAATTTTACAAAAATATTTAAAAAAAGAAAAAATAATATCAAAAAAATAAAAAAATAGTCCTCATTTTTTTTGCCGAGTTATCAATCCAAACATTTACTTTTGAAGCAGAGTAATTTACTTGACAAATAAAAATAATTATTCACAATTATAATTAGATTAATAAAAAAAGGGGGTGATTTCACAATGGCGAAGAAAAAAGCAAAGAAAAAGAAAAAGAAGAAGTAATTGGTAAGCTATTTGGAGCATTACCAATTGATCAGTTGGTAAATCCCTCACCAATCAAATGGTGAGGGATTTTTTGTGATAAAATAAATGTATGTTCAATTTCATTGGAAAATATTTTGATTCTAACGAAAAAGAGATAAATAAATTAAAACCAATAGTTTTGGAAATTAATTCGTTTGAAGAAAAATTCAAGAAATTAAAAGATAAAGATTTTTCTTTAAAAACAAAAGAATTTAAAGAAAGAATAAAAAGCGGAGAATCTTTGGATCTCTTATTGCCGGAAACATTTGCATTGGTTCGTGAAGCGTCGAAAAGATCCATTGGTCAACGGCATTATGATGTCCAATTGATGGCGGGAATATCATTGGCAAATGGAAAAATTGCAGAACAAAAAACAGGAGAGGGGAAAACTCTCTCATCAATTCCGGCATTATATCTCCATAGTTTGACAGGTAAGGGCGTTCATTTAGTTACGGTTAATGATTATTTGGCGCGTCGGGACGCAGGCTGGATGGGTCCAATATTTAATCTCCTCGGAGTAACAGTTTCCTCCATGATTAATGAGCAATCTTTTATTTTTGATCCGGATTTCGTCAATAAAGATGTTCAGGATCCCAGACTTGCTCATCTGAGACCAATTACCAGAAAAGAAGCTTATAAGGCAGATGTTATTTATGGAATAAATTCAGAATTCGGTTTTGATTACCTAAGAGACAATATGGCGCAAGACATAGAAGATACAGTACAGCGTGGATATTATTATGCAGTTGTTGATGAAGTTGATTCAGTTCTTATTGATGAAGCGCGGACTCCTCATATAATTTCTGCTCCGGATGAATCTCCCACCCAAAAATATTATGAATATGCAAAGTTGGTTGATAAATTAAATTCGGATATAGATTATAAAGTTGATGAGAAAATGAGAACTGCTCACTTAACAGATCATGGAATTGGGAAAATTGAAAAACTTTACGGGGTCGACAATATTTATGAAAAAGATTTTAATACCGTTTATCATTTGGAAGCAGCCTTGAAAGCCAGAACTTTATTTAAAAGAGAAAAAGATTATATCGTGAAGGACAATCAGGTTATTTTAGTTGATGAATTTACGGGGCGTCTCATGATGGGGAGAAGACTTTCTGAAGGATTGCATCAGGCATTGGAGGCAAAAGAACTGGTACAAATTCAGAGGGAATCAAAAACAATGGCAACAGTATCTTTGCAAAATTATTTTAGAATGTACGAAAAATTAGCAGGAATGACAGGGACTGCGGTTACAGAGGCTCAAGAATTTCATAAAATTTATAATCTTTCTGTTGTTGTAATTCCTACAAATAAATTAATGATAAGAAGGGATCATCAGGATTTGGTTTACAAAAGCGGACGGGCCAAGCTGTCTGCTGTTGCTGAAGAAATAGAAAAGATTAACAAAACCGGACAGCCTGTTTTGGTTGGGACAACATCGATAGATAAGAACGAATTAATATCAGAGCTTCTCAAGAGACGGGGAATAAAGCATGAGATTCTGAATGCAAAAAATCACGAGCAGGAAGCAAGGATTATTGCTATGGCCGGAGAAAAAGGTGCTGTAATTGTTGCTACCAATATGGCAGGCCGGGGAGTTGATATTATTTTGGGCGGAGAAACACCAAATGAGGGAGAAGGGTCTCCTAAATTTAAAGCATGGCAAAAAGAGCATGATGAGGTTGTAAGGCTTGGCGGATTATATGTTATCGGTACTGAAAGACACGAGTCCAGAAGAATAGATAATCAGTTGCGGGGAAGATCAGGCCGTCAAGGGGATCCTGGAGCATCCAGATTTTTTGTGGCCCTAGATGATGAGATCATGAGGCTTTTTGGCGGAGATACAATATCAGGAGTCATGACGCGATTTAATATGCCTGAGGATGTTCCATTGCAACATATGATTGTTTCTAAGGCGATTGAACAGGCGCAGACAAAAGTTGAAGGATTTAATTTTGACATTAGAAAGCATTTAGTTGATTACGATGATGTTTTAAATAAGCAAAGAGAAATAATCTATAAAAGACGAAGAGTTGTTTTGGAAAATAAGGAATCTTTGGAAAAAGAAATAATTGAAAAGGTTGATGCGTCTGTAGCAACTATTGTTAATGCGGATATGGTTCAAATAATTGATGGTAAGTCAGTAGGTGAAAAGATAGTTGATGATTTTACAACGATAATCCCTTTTGATGAATTGTCTAAAAATCAGCTGGTCAAACAACTGGAAATAGCATCCGGCATGGAACAAAAAATAAATTTTTTGACTAATATTACGCATGATGTTTATGGACAGCGGAAAAAGCAGTTAGGAAAAGAAATGATGGGGCAAATTGAAAGATACGTAATGCTGTCAGTTGTCGACACTCTTTGGATGGATCATTTGGATGCTGTGGAGAATTTAAGAGGAGGAATAGGTTTGAGGGGTTATGGACAAAGAGATCCATTGGTTGAATATAAAAATGAGGCGTATACAATGTTCGAACAATTAATACAGACCATAGATGATGAAATCGTGCATAGAATTTACAAGATTCAAGTACAGCAATCTCCTCAAGTGCATCAACATGTAAAAGAGGAGGCAGCTGGTTCAAGCGTTGGAATTTCAGAAACTTCAACTGACAACAAAAAATCAACTGCGAGCGGTTCAGTAGAAAAGAAAAAAATGGGAAGAAATGATCCCTGCTGGTGCGGTTCAGGAAAAAAATGGAAAAAATGTCATTATCCAAATACTTCATAAATAATTTTTAGGATGAATAAAGTTCAAGATTGCATTATCCGCGCTACAGAATTAACTGCGTTAAGCGTTTTTAAACTTATAAAAGAAAAAGGTTTTACTTCCCAAGACTTATTAACAGAAGAAGAATCTCTTAAAAGAGAGAAATTAATAGATCAGGCGGGTGTTGATGCTATGGGAACAGCATTAACCGATATTCCATTCGTAATTAACATTGTGGGGTCTGAGGGCAGAAAGCATATTCATCAGTATGGAGAGGCATTGCCTACTTTGGATGGGGTTTTTGGCGCAGGAAACTTGAAATTAGACATGGTTAATGATGTTGTGGAGGGATCAAAAGCTGCTAAATTAAATTCTCCCGGAGCTGTTTCTGTGATAGCTGTTTCTTCAAGCATGGGATTGATGGGGACACCGTCAGACATAGATTATATGGATAAATTATTTGGTCCGCCTCAGCTTAAAGGTAAAATTTCTCTAAATAAACCTATTGAAGAAAACTTGGCGGAAGCTGTAAATACTTTTCGAGTTGTGCCGTCAAAAATAAACGTAGTAATGATGGATCGTGACAGAAATGCACATTACATAAATGCTTGTCAGAAATTTGGCGTTAATTTGATTCTAATTAAGGCCGGGGATTTTTTGCCATCTGTTTTATCTTGTTTGAATCCGAATACCCATAAAAAAGGAATACATTTAGTTTTAGGAAGCGGAGGATTTGAAGAAGGAATATTAGCAGCGGTAGCGGGAAAAGCTTTGAACGCAGCAGTTGAAGGGAGAGGATGGTCTGCAGACAAAGAAATTCAATCAAAATACACAAAGGTTTGGGATGTTGAGGATTTGGTTTCCGGAAAAAAGGAAGATTGTTTTGTTTCGATTTCAGCTATAACGAGGGAAAATAAATGGTTTGACTTTAAGGGGGTTAGCGAAAATAATGGCGGACACGAAATTACAACCCTATCTGTTTCTGGAAATAACATAAAAGTTACTAGAAAAATTCATCATTAGTATGTTAATATAAAACAATGAATGTAGCAGTTCTAAGATCTGTTGCTCAGGCTATGGTGGCAAGCGGGAAGGGAATTTTGGCAGCAGATGAGTCCTCCAAAACTATTCAGAAAAGATTTGATAAAATTGGACTAGAGTCTACTCCTGAAACAAATTTATCTTACAGAAAAATTCTTTTTACAACTCCTGGTATTGAAAACTATTTATCCGGAGTAATTTTATTTGATGAAACAATCAGACAGTCAATTGGCGGAGTTTCTGTTCCCGAATATCTCTCAAAAAGAGGAATATTGCCGGGAATTAAAGTAGATCAGGGGTTAGCTGATTTAGAAAACTTTCCTGAGGAAAAAATTACTCAAGGCCTCAATGGATTAGCGGAAAGACTGAAAGAATATTTTCAATTAGGAGCAAAATTTGCTAAATGGAGGGCGGTAATAACGATCGGACAAAATATCCCAACAGACACATGCATTAATTCCAACGCGGAAATAATGGCGAAGTATGCCTTTGCCTGTCAGGAGCAAGACATAGTTCCAATAGTGGAGCCGGAAGTGTTAATGGATGCCGATAATAATTTGGAAATTTGTAGAGAAGTAACTTCCAAAACCTTAGGAGCATTTTTCTCAAAATTAACTGAGCATGGTGTTTGTTTGGAAGGAATGATATTGAAGCCCAATATGGTGATTTCAGGCAAACTAAGTCCAATACGGGCTGACAGTAATGAAATTGCCAAAGCGACAGTTGAGACATTTTTAAAAGTTGTACCAAAAGAAGTTCCGGGAATAACATTTTTATCGGGCGGACAAACTCCGGATCAGGCAACTGAAAATTTAGCGCAAATAAATATGATTCCGGGAAGTCCTTGGCAGTTAAGTTTTTCATATGGGAGAGCCTTGCAGCAAGAGGCGCTGGATGCCTGGGCAGGAAAAGACGAGAATATAAAAGCTGCTCAGGAAACCTTTTTGGAAAGAGTTAAAAAAGTATCAGCTGCCCGTTCTCAGAAATCAGCGTAAGAGTCAGTCTTCTATTTTGAGGACTTCCTTGATTTTATCAACAATTCCCTCTAATTTTACGTCAGATTTTACCAAGTAATAGGCAGGTTCAGTTTGAAGAATAGAATTAATTACCGAGCTGGAATTTGGGTTTACATTTGTAAGAATAATAGTGGAAACTGTTTTTCCCCATTCATCAAGTCTTAATTTTTGGAGCATAATCATACCATCCATTTTTGGCATAAGAATGTCAAGAAGAATAAGATCGGGATGTTCTCTTAGTGAGGTCGCCAATCCTTCTTCTCCGTCATTTGCCGTAAGAACCGTAAATTCCTGATCCGCAAGGGCTTCTGAAATAGCCTTTTGTGTGGCCTCTTCATCCTCGATTATCAGGATCTTTTTTTTGTCCATAGCTTCTTTATTGTAAATAAGTTTAAGAGTATTTGCAATATCTATGCAGGCAGGGAAATAGAGAACGTTGTACCCTTGTTTTCTTCGGATTTAAAGTCAATATTTGACCGCATTTTTCTTAAAATTAATTTAACGAGATACAGGCTAAAGCCCATATCTTTAGAGTTAACAGAATCTGCCAATACTCCTGATCGTCTCTCTTTGGGAATTCCATAGCCGTCGTCTTTTATTTCGATCATCATTTTTTTATTTAATAAATTTACTTTAATATCAACATTTCCATTTTCCGGACTATATTTTACTGCATTTTCAATAAGACTCTGAAGAACAATGTTTAAGAGTTTTGGGTCTGCCTGGATTACAGCTTCTTGATCTTTTGGATAGTTTTCCTGCAAATGCAGTTTGCGTCTTTCAATTTTAAATTGCAATTTATGAATAATCTGGGCGATTAGATCTTTTATATTGGTCTTTTCTGTTTTTACAGTAAGATTATTGGACTGCAGCTGAAGAAGAACAATCAGGGAGTCTATGGTTTCATTCAATCTTTCACTTGCATTGAAAATTTCCGTGAGATATTCTTTTTGCTTATCATTCAGGTCTCCAACTGATTTATTAGATAATAATTCTATATACCATTTAACAATAGAAATCGGCGACCTAAATCTATGCGCCATGACATGAAAAAATTCAATTTTATCCTTTTCTTCTCTGGATAATATTAAGAAGAAAATTAAGGTTATTAATAGTAGAACTAAAACTGCTATGAATAGTGGCACATCCCTACTATACTATGTTTATAAATAAAAGTGTAGAATATAGATAGAATAAAACTGCCATGACGCAATCGCATTACAAAGATTTAAGTAATCGATGGAGAGCCAGACATCAGGATTTACAAAAAAAGCTTTGGGATAAACATGGAGAGTCTTTAAGGTGGTTAGCCAATAACTATAGACAATTAATCTCAGGATCTTTGGGGGGATTAATGCTTTTAACCGGACAGATTTCCAATCTTTCACCCTCTTTGCCTATCGCTGGTTCACAATCAGTAATTCCAAGGGTAGATAAAAAGGTGTTTTTAATATCAGATCTAGCTAAAATTTTACCTAAAGACGTAAAACCATTGAAGGCGGAAGAGGGACAAAAAATTTCAGATATATTGTCCAGAACTTACGGTATTAAAGTTGCGCCGGAGTTGGAAGGCAAAAGGCTTAATAAAAGCTATGGATTTATAGGAGCAGAACAGCACTTAGCTCGTTTCCCCGGAGATAATCTGGGTAGCCATTTTGATTCGGATGGAGATAAAAAGCTTTATTGGCAGCAGGGTATGGCTCCTGGGTTGGGCGCATGGAGTTATTTCTCTTCTTCAAAGGAGGCTCTAACCGAATTAGAAAAAGATAGAGAGAAATATTATATTGCTGTTCAAACTTTTTTATCAAAAGATTTTAATAAGCGTTTTGCAGAATATAGAGATTTTTATAAATATAGAAAAATGTTAGTCGTAAATCCCAATAATGGATTGGCTATTGTTGCGGATATTGCTGATGCTGGTCCGGCAGAATGGACAGGGAAAGATCTGGGTGGATCTCCGGAGGTCATGCATTACTTAGAGAGAGTTGACGGATCGTTAAAAGGTCCTGTGCTTTATTTTTTTATTGACGATCCGGACGACAAGGTTAAATTAGGCCCGATTATGTCATAATAATTTATGATGAAAAAATATTTTTATACTCATATCGTGGATACATCTGCTCTTTCTTTAGAGTTGGGAGACATGGATTTGACTTCAAAGGAGAGGTTGCATTTAATTTCCTTGATTGACTCCAGTATTCATCAGGAAATTTTAAATTTAATTTTATCGGAATTAAAACCGCTTGATAAAAAAACATTCTTAACTCATTTATCGTCTGAAGATCACGATAAAATATGGAAATTTCTTAATGGTAAAGTAAAAAATATAGAAGAAAAAATTAAAAAAACAGCAGAAGATCTAAAAAGAGAGCTACAGAAAGACATAAAGGAAGTTAAATCAAAGAAGGTATAAGCTACCTTAGTATAAAAAGTCCGAAGACTATAGCCAAAACAATTCTATAGACCCCAAAGAGAACAAAAGTATGTTTTTTTATAAAATTTAAAAAAAACTTTACCGCGAGAATCGCAACCAGAAAAGATCCAATAAATCCAATAAATAAAATAAAATATTGATGAAAAGTGAAGGAGAAATTGCTCTTAATAATATCAAGTCCTGACGCTGCAAACATGGTAGGAATAGCTAATAAAAAAGAGAATTCTACAGCTGTTTTTCTTTTTGTTCCAAGGAATAAAGCAGGAATAATTGTTGCAGCTGATCTTGATACTCCCGGTATTACCGAAATTGACTGAAATAAGCCAATCAAAAATGCATTTTTAAAACTAATCTTTTCTATGCTATCATTGTGATGGTCTTTTTCTTTATGGATTTTCTCCAGAATAATTAACAAAAGTCCTCCGATAAAAAGAGCCAGAAGGGTAACTAGAGGATTTCCTAAAAGAAAAGTTTTTATTATTTTATAAAGAACAAATCCGATGATTGCGGTTGGAATAAAAGCAGTAATTATTTTTTTCCAAACTTCTTTGTTTTTGATAATTGTTCTCCAATATAAAAAAATTATTGCAAAAATAGCTCCCAGCTGAATTATAATTTCAAAACTTTTGACAAAATCTGTTTGTTCAATATTCAATATTTTTGAGGCAAGAACCATGTGCCCGGTTGAAGATATTGGAAGAAATTCAGTTATCCCTTCGACAATAGACAATACAATAGCGTGCAGAAAATCCATAGAAACATTGTAGCATATGCTACAATAGCCTCATGGAAGAAGTAGGCGGAGAAGCATCATGGAACAAAAAGAGAATTATTGTTACTATTTTTTTATTGGTATTGTTAATAGCCGGAGGATATTTTTTCAAAACCCGCGTCCTTGGTGATAGTTCATTGCAAGTGGCAAAATCAGTTAGAGGAATTAGTAGCGAGAAGAAAAATATAGAACCGGAGTTTAACGTGGATATTCAGGGGGCAGTAAAGGAAAAAATTAATAGCCTTAGGCAGGAAGTCTCAAATCTTGATGTTTTGGAAATTGCGTCTTCTTCTCCCCAAGTGCAAAAAATACTTAATGATATTAAATCTTTGGAACAATACCCAACGAATCAGATAAAAGAAATTTGCAGGAAAATTTGCGGTTTGTAATTTTAAAGATATGGATGAGATAAAAGATAGGGTAAATAAATTATTGGCAAAATTTGATGCCGATAAAAAAAGACAGGAAATAAGATTAATCGAGGCAGAAAGTCTGAAGCCTAATTTCTGGCAGGATCACAAAAATGCTGTTTTGAAAATGAAAGAGATGTCTGACCTTCAGGCGGAAATCGCAAAAGCAGAAGAACTACGGCAATTAATAATTGACGGAAATTTTGAGAAAGCTCAAGAATTATTAGAAAATCTCGAAATCCTTCTTTATTTATCAGGAGAATATGATGAGGATTCTGTAATTTTGTCTATCCATGCAGGACAGGGAGGTGTTGAGGCGATGGATTGGGCACAAATGCTTTTTAGAATGTACACGAGATATTGTGAAAGAAAAGGGTTTAAATCAGAAATAATTGATGAAACCTATGGTGAGGAAGCGGGATATAAAAGCGTTACCATAACAGTTGCTGGTAAATATGCTTACGGATATTTGAAGAATGAGGCTGGAGTTCACCGTTTGGTGAGACTCTCGCCTTATAACGCAGATAATCTCCGTCAGACGTCTTTTGCTTTGGTTGAGGTGCTGCCTGACATTGGAGATAGCAAAGAAACAGAAATAAAAGATGATGATTTGGAGTGGGATTTTTTTAGGGCCGGCGGTCATGGCGGACAAAATGTTAATAAGGTTTCAACCGCTGTCCGGCTTAAGCATAAGCCTACGGGAATTGTGGTAACAGCTCAAACAGAAAGATTTCAGGCACAAAATAGAGAATACGCATTAAAAATTCTACGAGCAAAACTTTGGATTTTGAAAGAAGAAGAGCGGAAAAAAGAAGAAAAGAAGTTAAAGGGGGGATACAAAACTCCGGGATGGGGAAATCAAATCCGTTCCTATGTGTTGCATCCTTATCATATGGCAAAAGACCTCCGGACGGGTTTTGAAACAGGAAATACAGATATAGTTTTGGATGGAGATCTGGATAAGTTTATAGACGAAGAGCTACGTAAACTTTAGAGTTGCCAAAAGTAAAATTTTATGCAATACTCAGAATATAGAAATGGATAAGAATAAGCCAGTGCAGGAACCCTTAGCTCAAGATCCGAAAATCTCTCAAAATCCTGAGAATATGAATTCTATTTTTACAAAAAAATTACTCATTGTTTTAATCATAACTGTTGTTTTAGGTGGAATTACCGGTTATGCAGTGAACACCAAAATAGGAGGAAGCGGAGGCAATACTCTTACGTCAGGATCGGTAGATTCCTCGCAAATTACGAAGGGGACTATCGTGGGATCCAATGACACGAAAACATTCAAAGATGTTGCTTCTGGCACTTTGAAGAATGGAGGAATTAATGGAGAGGGACAATTCCATTTAGCAAGAAATGGTGGAGATAGTCAGAATGTTTATCTTACGTCTTCGAGTGTAGATTTGTCTAAGTTTGTTGATAAAAAAATTAAAGTTTGGGGACAAACGCAAACAGCGCAGTATGCAGGCTGGTTAATGGATGTCGGTCGCGTTGAAGTGGAATAAGTCCCATGACCTCATATGATACGTCTTACTGAAGTTTCAAAACAATATCGTACTGGAGTTTTCGCACTTTCCGGCATTAGTTTTGAAGTAGAAAAAGGAGAATTCGTTTTTCTTGTAGGCCCAACCGGAAGCGGAAAGACCACAATTTTTAGACTTCTTACCCGCGAAACATTGCCAACCGCAGGCGAGGTAATAGTAGATAGTTGGGATGTTGCAAAACTTCCCAACAATAAGATAGCGCATCTTAGAAAAAAGATAGGTGTGGTATTTCAGGATTTGAAGCTTTTAATGGATAGAACAATTTTTGAAAACGTTCTTTTACCTCTTGAGGTTTCCGGAATAAATTCAATTGCTGCCACAAAAATAGCAGAAGAAATAATGGAGAAGGTTGGGATACTTGATCACAAAGATAAGTTTCCGATTCAGCTTTCCGGAGGAGAGCTTCAGAGAACAGCAATTGCCAGGTCTCTTACGCTTGAACCGGATATTTTATTGGCAGATGAACCAACAGGTAATTTGGATTCAAAAACAGCCATGGAGATTGTCAAGCTCTTAGAAAGCATTAATAAAAAGGGTACAACTATAATTATGGCAACTCATAATGAGGATGTTATAAAAGCACTTTCAAAAAGAGTAATATCTTTGAATTTAGGTCAACTGGTAGGAGTTGGCGAAAAAAAACCAAAAGTTCAGATAGAGCATTCCGAGGGAAAATCAGCTATTATAGGTGTTGAGGATAAGAAACCGGAAGAAGAGTTCAAGCAGGCAGAAAAGAAAGAGGAGCAGAATGAAGACTTTTGAAACTACTTGGCGTAACATCAGGCGTTCTCCGTATCAAGCTATAGCTGCGGTTTTTGTTATGACTCTTACTTTCCTGTTTATATCTTTTTTTACTTTTTTGCTTTTTGGATCTTCAAAAGCAATTGGTTATTTCGAATCCCGTCCTCAAGTAACTGCATTTTTCAAAAACGAAGTAAAGCAATCAGATATAGATAATCTTAAAAATGAATTGATGGCAACCAATAAAGTTGCGAACATAAAATTTGTTTCCAAGGAAAACGCCCTCAAAATATATAAAGAGCAAAATAAGAATGACCCGTTGCTTTTGGAATTGGTAACAGCTGATATTTTACCCGCATCGCTTGAAATATCCACTGTAAAAATTGAAAGTTTGTCTGAAATAAATAATATGTTTAAAGATTCTCCTTTGGTCTCGGAAGTTGTTTTTCAGAAAGATGTTGTTTCTGTTTTGACATCTTGGACAAATGCTCTGCGAGGCATTGGATTAGGCTTAATAATCGTTTCATCTTTGGTTTCAATTTTTATCATGGTAATTATAATAGGAGTAAAAATATCGCAGAAAAAAGGAGACATAGAGATTATGAGACTTATCGGAGCAGAAAGATGGTATGTCAGGTGGCCTTTTATTCTTGAGGGAATTTTTTATGGTGTTGCTGGTGCGGTATTGGGGTGGTTAATTTCGGCCGGCACATTGTGGTATGCCACTCCTTTTTTGGTGTCCTTTCTTAAGGGGATGTCTATTTTTCCTATTTCTTTAGTTTTTCTATTCGAATTGTTAGGAATAGAAATATTGGTCGCTATAATTTTAGGAACTCTTTCCAGTTTTCTGGCAGTATTAAGATATCTTAAGTAAATATGTATGTTCTTTTTAAAGAAAAAAATAATATTTGCATCTCTTCTTCTCGGACTATTAATTTCTTTTAGCGCTTCATCGATTGTTAAAGCTGCAGATTGCGACGACAAAAAGGATCAGGAAAAGGTTGATTGTTTGCAAAATAAAGTAAACGACCTTAAGGGGCAGACTAAAACTCTCTCATCCCAAATTTCCATAATGGACAGTCAGATAAGTTTAACGCAGGCAAGAATAGAAGCAAACGAAAGAGAAATACTTGACTTAACATTGGATATTGATACAGCAACGAAAAAGATATCTACACTTTCCGATTCTCTGAATAAAATTACAGGAGTATTGCTAAATAGAATAGTTGCGACATATGAAGCTGGAAGTGTTCAGCCCCTGGAAATGCTTTTGTCAGCTGTTAATGCTTCTGATTTGCTAACCAGATTGAACTATCTTAAAATTGCCCAGGCCCACGATAAAAGACTTATCTATGATGTTCAGCAGGCAAAAAATGACTATGTAAACCAAAAAGATATTTTTGAAGCAAAAAAAGCGAAGATTGAATCTCTAAAAAAACAATTAGAAGCTTATACTAATCAGTTGGCTCAGGAAAAACAGAGCAAGCAGGTTTTGCTTACAGAAACACAGGGAAGTGAAGAAAATTATCAAAAATTATTGGAAGCAGCAAGAAAAGAGCTTGCAGGTTTTACATCTTTTGCAACAGCAGGGGGAGCAACTCTTGCTAGTTTTGGAGCAGGGAGTAATGGTTGGTACTATACTCAAAGAGATCCTCAATGGGGAAACATGATTCTTCCCGGATCTTCATCATCAGTGCTTTTGGCTGGTTGCGCAGTAACTTCAGTTGCAATGGTGTGTAAAAGTTATGGGCAAAATATCACACCGTCAAGCGTTGTTTCTGATTCAAGTAAATTTATTTATGGAGATTTATGGAATTGGGCTTTTTCCTGCGACGGAAAAACAACCAGTTGGATTGGATCCTCCCGAGATCAAGTTAAATCTTATGTTGAAGGCGGCACTCCTGTAATATTAAGATTAATAGCTCCCAGCATATCCGGTCTTCATTTTATAGTTGCTTGGAAGTCTGATGGGGATGATTTTGTAATCCACGATCCCTATTATGGTCCTGACAAAAAGTTTTCTGAGAAATACAGCTGGTCACAAGTAACAACAGCCATAGCTATACATTAATATTTAATGTTCAATGGTATAGTTAACCTATTAAGAATTTATATTTATTAATAAAATGAAGGCAGGAATCATTCTTATTGTGGTTTTATTTTTCTTGCATTTTGCAAATCCTGCTTTCGCGGTTTCCGTAACAATTCCTAATTATCCAAGCACTATTACCGAAAACTCATTTACCATTACTGCCTCTGTATCAGGAGCAGTCGCGGGAACAAACTATTTAAGATTAGATTTTTTTAAAGATGGTTCTGACAATTATTTTGGGGAAACTTATAATAATGCTGATTGGTATGGAGGATCTACATATTCACAATATTTGCCCATCACTATCCAAACTGGAATTACATGGAGTGGCAATGTTCAAGGTAGAATAGGAAGTCCAAGTACCACCCAATATGATGGAAGTGGAACTTATAAAATAAGACTAAGGAGATATACGGGTAGTGGCGGATACACGTCATCAGAGGCGGACAATAGTGCTGTTGTAGTTTCAATTGTAATTCCGACTTCTACGCCGACGCCGACGAATACGCCAACGCCAATTCCGACATCGGTTCCTGCTTCAACAGCAACTCCTACGCCAACCCGCACTCCGACTCCTACGCCGACGAAAACTCCAACTCCTACCCCAAAGCTGTCTATATCACCTACGTTAAAAATAGCTTCTCCGACAGGCGTTTTAGGAGAAAATACTCAGAATAAATCATCCATTTCTCTGGCAGGCGGAGCACTTCCTAATGAAAAAGATGTTCTTTCTGCAGACACAGCCAAAAAACCGGATACTGTTTTCCAGGGGATTTCAATGGCATTGGGGATTGTTTTTATAACAATTTGTGTTATATTAACAATCCGAATAGTCAAGAAAGGAGAATCAGCGCAGAATGAAGAAGAATAATTTTATTGGAAAAGTTTTTATTACCAAAAATTCCAAGGAGACGCAAAGGCTAGGCTATAACTTTGCAAAGACTTTGAAAAAGAGAGACGTAATTTGTCTGTACGGAGATTTAGGGAGTGGAAAAACAACATTTGTTCAGGGGTTAGCAGAAGGGCTTGGAATTAAAAATAGAATTATCTCCCCAACATTTATAATTGTAAGAAGTTACAAGGTAAGGATTAATGATAAAGGATTAATGATGAATGATTTTTATCATATAGATTTGTATAGAACTGAAAGTGAAAATGACATTGAAAGTTTGGGGATCGAGGAAATTATAAACAATAAAAATGGCATTGCTGCTATAGAATGGGCGGAAAAATTAAAAAGCGATTTGCCTAAAAGAAGAATTGATGTGGAATTTTTCTATGAAAAAGATGATATAAGGAAAATTGTGTTTAGGCCTTTAAATCAATAAAAGTTTGACAATGCAAGCGATATAATATATATTGAGCTAGTCAAACTATGGATTATATAATAGAAACTAATTTCCTTAACGTTAAGGAAGTTTCAATTTTTCTAAAATTAAGTGCGCTAACAGTTTACAAATATATTTCGGAAAAAAAGATTAAAGCAATACGTTTTGGCGGACGTTACCTCATAGATAAATCTTCCCTTGATAAATTTATCAAGCGCAAAAAAGAATAAATAAACCCCTGCTAATCGTATATAATTACAATATTATGAATAAAAAGTTGCAAAAGGCTGTTGAAGTTTTTAAAAACGGAGGAATAGTTATTTTTCCAACAGATACGGCAATTGGGATAGGATGTAGAATTGATGATGAGGCAGCTGTAAAAAAAATATTTAAAATCCGTAAAAGGTCTGAAAATAAACCATTGTTGGTTTTAGTTGATTCAGTTGAGATGGCAGAAAAATATGTTAACCCAATTCCAAAAAAAGTTAAAGATGAGCTGATTAAACCTTTTTGGCCGGGAAAACTAACTATTATTTTAAAATGCAATCCGGACAAAGTTCCGTTTCCAGTAAGAGACGAAAGAAATACTCTTGGGGTTAGATTTCCGGATAACTCAAGGTTATTAAGATTAATTAAGGAGGTCGGTGTTCCCATTGTTGCCCCATCTGCTAATTTTAGCGGAGAAAAAACTCCATTTAAATTTGAAGACCTAAATCCGGATCTTATAAAAAAAGCAAATTTTATTTTAAATGAAGAAATGGGTTTAGGAAAAAGTCTGTCTACTGTAGTTGATTGTACAGTTAAGCCTTGGAAAATTATAAGGAAGGGAGCAGTGAAAATATGAACACTTTAATTCTGGATACTTCTGATAATAAAAAAATTACAGTAGGTTTAGCTATTAACGGCAAAAAAGATATTCAAATTAAGGAAATAACTTCCAATAAAACGCAAATTATTTTGCCAATGATTGATAGGATTTTGAAAAAACATTTGCTAAAGCCGAAAGATCTTTCAGGAATTCAAATTAATGCCGGGCCGGGATCGTTTACTGGGCTAAGAGTTGGTCTTGCGATTGCTAATGCCTTGTCTTTTGTTCTTAAGATTCCAATAAATGGAAAAAGACTGGGAGAGATAATATTGCCTGAATACAAGTGATATAATAAGGAGAATGAAAGATTTTCTGTCTCATCTTTTTATACCGAAAGAATCCAATAACCACAGGGCAAAAATTTTACACCACACGAATTTACTATTAACAATAGTTTTCCTTCTCTTATCAAGTTTTCTTATACAGACAGCAAGAGCAAAATTCCCTTCAGTTTTGGGCATAAAAGCAGATATTTCTTCCGAAGAGCTTCTTTCCCTGACTAATAAAGAAAGACAAAGTGCCGGTGTCGGCTCATTAATTCTCAATGATAAGCTTTCCAGGGCAGCTTCAGAAAAAGCTCAGGATATGTTTACGTATAATTATTGGGCTCACAATTCTCCAACCGGCAAAACACCATGGATTTTTATTAAATCTGCGGGGTACAACTATGTTTACGCTGGAGAAAATTTAGCGAGAGGATTTACGGCTCCGGATAGCGTAATAAAAGCATGGATGGCAAGTCCTGACCATCGGGCAAATATGCTTTCGTCTAACTATCAAGATGTTGGATTTGCAGTACAGCTAGGTAAATTAAACGGAGAAGAAACAGTTCTTATAGTTGAAGAATTTGGAAATCTTAGTATGCCGCTTGCTAGGAATGCCAAGACTCAGGAAATTTCAACAGCAAGAAAGACAAATGCGCTTTCGAAAAATGTTCAAGCTGTTCATAACCAGCCTCTTGTAAACACTTCGACTTTGTCTTCAAATATTTATTATGTATTTATTTTTGTGTTTATTTTCGCTTTCGCGTTAGATATGATTGTTGTAAAAAAGAAGAAAGTTATGCGTTTTGTAGGACACAACATTGATCACATCTTATACTTATTGTTAATATTAGTATTGATTGGTATATGGGGTAAGGGGGTTATTATTTGATGTTAAAAAGAATGTCGGAACATACCGTCTATTACATATCGCTTGTTACCATACTTAGTCTTAGCTTTTTGCTGGCATACAGCAGTTCAGATAGGGGTTTTCAGATTGGAGTTATTGTTGCTACTACTTTTTTCTACGTATTGTGGGGAATTATGCATCATCTTATGAATCACGATTTGAATATGAAAATTGTGATAGAATATGTACTTATTGGCGTTTTTGGTTTGACAATTATATTTTTTCTTTTAAGCGTGAATGGTAATTATTAAAATGCAAAAATTCATACTATGAAAGGAGTTGTTTTAGCGGGAGGCTTAGCAACCAGACTTAGGCCTTTGACATGGGTTACAAACAAACATTTGTTGCCTGTTTATAACAAGCCAATGATTTATTATCCGCTGGAAGCCATGGCTAAGGCAGGAATAAAAGATGTTCTTCTGACTTCGTCTCCTGATCACTCCGGTCATTTCGAAAATCTTCTTGAAACAGCAGGTGAAGATTTTGGTCTGCGAATATATTTTGCTATTCAGGAGAATCCCAAGGGTGGCATTCCTCAGGCGATTGCTTTAGCGGAGGATTTTGCAAAAGATGACAATATTATGGTTATTCTGGGCGATAATATTTTCAACTTTGATGCAAAAAGGACTATTTCGGAATTCAACAGGAGAGAAAAAGGAGCTATTGTTTTTGGCGTAAGGATGCCTACGGAATCCAAGCAATATGGGGTAATAGAAATTGATAGTAACGGAAAAGTTATTTCTATTGAAGAAAAACCGGATAATCCTAAGTCCGATATAGTCCAAACCGGAATCTATATGTACGATAAACGCGTGTTTTCCTTCATAAAAAAACTTAAGCCATCGGCAAGAGGAGAGTTGGAGGTAACAGATTTAAATAATCAGTATCTAAAAGAAGGCACTTTAAAGTGTCAGCTTATTGATTGGTGGATAGATGCCGGAACATCTTACGATGAATTGTTGCGGGCTAATAATCTGGTTGCGGAGAAGGTTAAAAAGGGAGAGCTACAATAAATAAGTAAATCTTTATAATGAATCAACGGAAAATTATTTCTCAGAAAAAAACCTTAAAGACAGAGTTGTTTGATGTTAGGGAAATAAGATTTAAAGGCAGTACGGGAAAGATAAAAGTTCATCATGAAGTAGAACGAGCTCCGGTTGTTTCAATTTTTCCCTTAACGGATCAATACGAAATTTATTTAATCTCCCAATACAGATCTATGTTGAAAAAAGTAGTTTTGGAAGCAATTTCAGGTTATGTAGAGAAAAACGAAGGTATAATTGCCGCTGCAAAAAGAGAATTAAAGGAAGAGGCGGGAATTGAGGCTCAGCAACTGGAGGAAATAGCAAGAGTTCAAATTGCGGGCAGTGTTATAAAAGGTACAGTAAATCTCTTTCTGGCAAAGGGATTAGAATTGGGAGAAACTAATTTAGATGAAGAGGAGCAGATATCAGTAGTAAAAATGTCATTAGATCAAGCTGTAGAAAAGGTAATGATGGGAGAGATTAATCACTCAGCGAGTATAATAGGAATATTAATGCTTGATAAGTTGAGAATGCAAAAAAAATTATGAAACTTTTGGTAACAGGCGGGGCAGGTTTTATCGGATCAAACTTCATTCTTTATTGGATGGAAAATCATCCTACGGATCAGATTGTTAACTTAGATAGTCTTACCTATGCGGGCAATTTAGAAAATCTTAAAAAAATTGAGAAAAGCCCTAACTACAAATTTATACATGGGAACATTTGTGATTTAAGCGTTGCGGATCAGGCAATGAGCAGTATAGATATGGTTGTGCATTTTGCCGCAGAAAGTCACGTAGATAGGTCAATTCTGAAGCCTTCAGATTTTGTAATGACCAATGTTGTTGGCACTCAAGTTTTATTGGATGTTGCTTTGAAACATGGTGTTAAGCGTTTTCACCATATTTCTACAGACGAGGTTTATGGGAGCCTCAAATTAGATAATAAGAGTAAATTTACTGAACGAACAAATTATAATCCCAGAAGCCCTTATTCAGCCAGTAAAGCAGGTTCAGATCATCTAGTAAGGGCATATTCTGAAACCTATGGACTTCCAATAACTATTACTAATTGCTCAAATAATTTTGGCCCATATCAATTTCCGGAAAAGTTTATCTCACTGGCAATAACGAACATCTTAGAAGATAAAAAAGTTCCTGTGTATGGAGATGGTTTATATGTAAGAGATTGGCTTTACGTAGCAGATCATTGCCGTGCAATAGATTCAGTTTTAAATAAAGGCAAAGTCGGCGAAACATATTTGGTTGGCGGAAACACTCAGGACATTTCTAATCTTGAGGTAATTAAAAAAATATTAAAAATTATGGGGAAAGACGAGAATTTTATAGAATATGTTAAAGACCGGCCAGGACATGACCGCCGTTACGCTGTTGACTGGTCAAAGATTAAAAACGAATTAGGATGGAAACCTCTTCATAATTTTGATGAATGGCTTGAAAAAACAATTGCATGGTACAAGGAAAATGAAAATTGGTGGAGAGATGTTAAAACAGGTGAATATCAAAAATACTACAAAGAGCAATATGGAGAATTATGAAAGTTTTGGGGACGGGATTGACAGGGCTGGTTGGATCAAGAATTGTTGAGCTTTTAGCTGATAAATACGAATTCGAAAATCTAGGCAGATCTTCGGGAGTCGACATTGTAGACAAGAATCAGGTGTTGGAGAAAATAAAAACTTCAGATGCTCAAATTATTCTTCATCTGGCTGCAAAAACTGATGTTGATGAATGCGAAAAAGACAAGGCATTGAGGCAGGATGGAGAAGCTTGGAGGATTAATGTTGAAGGAGTAAGGAACGTTGCAGCTGCTTGTTTGCAGACAAATAAAAAACTTATTTACGTATCAACAGACTTTGTTTTTGATGGAGAAAATCAACCACTCGGCGGATACGCGGAAGATGATCTTCCTAATCCCATCAACTGGTACGCGCAAACAAAATGTGAAGGCGAGAAAATTGTTCAGAATCTGAAAGCTCCCTGGATTATTATCCGCATAGCTTATCCTTATAGGGCAAATTTTGCAAAACCGGATTTTTTTAGAGTAATTTTAGGAAAATTACAAGAAGAAAAGCCTATTGCGGCAATTGCTGATAATATTTTTACTCCGACACTTATTGATGACATCTCTTCCGCATTTGACATCCTTATTAACAGCAATTCTCAGGGAATATTTCATGTTGTAGGAAGTCAAAGTCTGACATCTTTTGAAGCTGCAAATTTAATAGCAGATGGATTTAATTTAGATAAATCTAAAATAAGCAAAACCACAAGGTCGGAATTTTTCAATAACCGTGCAACCAGGCCTTTTCAATTGGCTCTAAGAAATGATAAAATAACTAAATTGGGCGTTCGGATGAAGACTTTTGAAGAAGGAATAAGAGAAATAAAATCCCAGCTTAATTTATGACAATTACTTTTGTAGGGCATGGATATGTAGGTCTCGTAAGTGCTTCTGTTTTTGCAGATTTGGGCAATACCGTTTGGGTTATTGGGCACACAAGAGAAAAAATAGAGAATCTTAAAAGGGGAATACTTCCTATTTATGAACCGGGACTTGAGGAAATCGTAAAAAGAAATGTTAAAGCAAAAAGATTATTGTTTACCTTGGATTACAAGGAGGCTATTCCAAGCTCAGACGCAGTTTTTATAACAGTTGGTACTCCTCCAAAACCAACGGGCGAAGCTGATCTGTCAATTGTTTTTGAAGTTGCCAGAAAAATCGGAGAAAACTTGGAGGGATATACGGTTATTGTAACGAAAAGTACAGTGCCGGTCGGAACAAATAAAACAACAAAAGAGATAATTAATAAAGCAAAATCCGCTGGGGTAACATTTGATATTGCATCAATTCCGGAATTTTTAAGAGAGGGACAGGCTATATCAGATACGCTTCATCCTGATAGAATTGTAATCGGCACAGACTCAAAGCCTGCAGAGAGATTATTAATTGAGCTTCATAAGTCTATAGACGGAAAATATGTACTAACTAATATTGAAACTGCAGAAATGATTAAATATGCTGCCAATTCATTCTTGGCAACAAAGATATCTTATGCCAATGCAATTGCCTACCTGTCAGAACTAACTGGTGCGGATGGACTAAGAGTATTGGAAGCGGTAGGGCTTGATAAAAGAGTTGGTAGTCAATTCTTATTTGCAGGAGCAGGATATGGGGGTAGTTGCTTTCCGAAAGATGTAAGAGCCATGATAGCAATTGCAAAAGAAGCAGGGTATGATTTTTCCCTCCTTAAAGATGTTGAAGAAATTAACAAACAGGCAACATATAATATAGTCGAAAAGGCCAAAAACCTACTCGGCGGTAAAATAAAGGGGAAAACGATTGGAATGCTTGGTTTATCTTTTAAGCCTGATACGGACGACATGAGAGATGCCCCTTCAATTATTGTTGTAAATAGTTTCTTGCGGGAAGGCGCGAAAATAAAAGCTTATGATCCCGTTGCGATGGATAATGCAAAAAGGATTTTAAAAAATGTTGATTTTCAATCCGATTCTTATTCTGTTGCCAAAGATTGTGATATTTTGGTTGTAATGACAGAATGGAATGAATTTAGGCAACTTGATTTGGAAAAAATTAAAAAATACATGAGAAAACCAGTTCTTTTGGATGGAAGAAATATTTATGATCCTCAAAAGTTAAGGGGAATAGGATTTATGTATGCTGGAGTTGGTCGATGAAAAAAGTATTAATAACCGGAATTACGGGATTTGCCGGAAGCTATCTCGCAGAACACCTTATCTCTGCTAAGGAATACGATATCAGCGGGACTTATTTGTTTGAAAAAAGCTTAAGTAACACAGAGCAGATAAAAGGGAATTTAAATCTGATAAAAGCAGATTTGTCTGATGAAAAAAGCGTTTTTAAAATTATTAAAGACGTGTCCCCATCGATAATTTTTCATTTAGCTGCATTAACATCTCCGGCTGATAGTTTCAAAAATCCAACAGAAACTCTTACGAATAATATCTCCTTACAAATTAATTTAATGGAAGCAGTTAGAAAATGCAATTTATTTAATACAAAAATTCTAGTTGTTTCTTCAGGAGAAATTTATGGAATAGTTGAAAAAGAAGATCTGCCTATTGATGAGAAAGTTTCGCTTACGCCAACAAATCCGTATAGTGTGTCTAAAATAGCGCAGGATTTTTTGGGACTGACATATTTTCTATCTTACAAGCTCAAAATAATAAGAGTTAGGCCATTTAATCACATTGGTCCTAGGCAATCGCCTCATTTTGTTGTTTCCTCTTTTGCAAAGCAAATTGCGGAAATTGAAAAAGACAAAAGAGAGCCGGTTCTGCATGTTGGAAATCTTGAGGCAAAAAGGGATTTTACAAACGTTAAGGACATGGTTCGCGCCTACGCTCTCGCAATTGAAAAAGGAAGATACGGAGAAGTATATAATATAGGATCCGGTATATCGTATAAGATATCCGATATTCTAAATAAGTTAATTTCTATGTCCTCTTCTAAAATAAAAGTAGAAAAAGACAAAGCTTTATTTAGGCCAAACGACATTCCTGATTTGGTATGCGATGCCAGCAAGTTTACAAAACTTACGGGTTGGAGGCCTCAAATCTCCATAGAAACGACTCTTAAAGAAACTCTGGACTATTGGAGAAATATAATTTAAAATTAAATAACTGCATTTATGAAAAGAGCTTTAATAACTGGAATTACAGGGCAAGATGCTTCGTATCTTGCAGAGTTTTTGCTCAAAAAGGGATATAAGGTTTTCGGTACAACAAGAAGGTCAAGTACCGTCAATAATGAAAGAATAAAGCATATCCAGGACAAAATAACTATTTTGCAGGGAGATTTATTGGATCAGGGATCATTATCAGCTGCCCTCATGGAAGCTCAGCCGGATGAGGTATATAATCTAGCCGCTCAATCTTTTGTTCAGACCTCTTGGAATCAGCCAGTTTTGACGGGAGAATTTACGGCTTTGGGAGTAACCAGACTTCTTGAGGCAATTAGGAATGTAAATCCAAAAATAAAATTTTATCAAGCATCCAGCTCGGAAATGTTTGGTAAGGTCACGGAGACTCCGCAAAAGGAAACTACAAGATTTCACCCCAGAAGCCCTTACGGAGTCGCTAAAGTTTACGGTCATTATATAACTGTAAATTACAGGGAAAGTTATGGCATGTTTGCAGTTTCAGGAATTCTTTTTAACCATGAGTCTCCAAGGAGAGGCTTAGAGTTTGTAACCAGGAAAATAAGCCATGCTGTAGCAAGGATTAGCTTGGGCAAACAAGAATGTCTTGAGCTTGGGGCGTTAGATCCAAAAAGAGATTGGGGGTTTGCGGGCGATTATGTTGAAGCGATGTGGCTTATGCTTCAGCAAGATAATCCTGATGATTATGTTATATCAACCGGAGAGAATCACAGCGTTAAGGAATTTCTAGACTTAGCTTTTAAAACAGTTGGAATTTCAGATTGGAATAAATATGTCCTGTCCAATAAAACATCTCACATGAGACCTGCGGAAGTAGACTATTTAATAGGGGATGCGAGTAAAGCCGGAAAAGTATTGGGGTGGAAACCAAAGACAAGCTTTAAAGAGTTAGTTGAGATGATGGTTAAAGCTGATTTAGAGTTAGAGAAAAAAGAAAAATAATGTTATGCAGACTGTTTTGGTCACCGGGGGAGCAGGATTTATTGGATCTCATCTGTGCGAAAGTTTATTAAATGATCATTGTAAAATTATTTGCATTGATAATTTCATAACTGGTGACAAAAGCAATTTAAAAAATCTTCTAGGGAATTCTGAATTTACATTTTTAGAATTTGATATTGCAAAACCAATTCAGAATTTAAAATTGGAGATTCAAAATCTAGATTATATTTTCCATTTAGCAAGTCCTGCATCTCCCAATAAAAAAAGCGCCAGAAGCTATATAAATTTTCCAATAGAGACTTTGCTGGCAAATTCACTCGGAACATATAATCTTTTAGAATTAGCCCGTAAGTTTAATTCAAAATTTCTGTATACATCGTCATCTGAAGTCTATGGAGATCCTGCAATGTCTCCTCAAAAAGAAGATTATTTTGGCAATGTTAATCCTAATGGAATAAGATCTGTTTATGATGAAGGAAAAAGATTTGGTGAAGCAATTACTTTCAGTTATGTCCGGAAATATGATTTGGATGCCCGCATTGTCCGTATTTTTAATACCTATGGACCATTAATGCAGGTTGATGATGGGAGAGTTGTGTCTAATTTCATAAATCAGGCAATAAAAAATAAACCCATCACAGTTTATGGCAAAGGTACTCAAACAAGAAGTCTCTGTTACATTGACGATATGGTCTCAGGAATAAAACTATCAATGCTTGCTCCAAGTACAAAAGGAGAGGTTTTTAATTTAGGCAATCCGGATGAACGAAGCATTTTAGATATCGCAAAACTTATTAAAAGTCTGACTAGCTCAAAATCTGAAATTACCTTTGAGGATTTACCTGTTGATGATCCAAAAACCAGAAAGCCGGACATATCTCATGCAAAAGAAGTTTTAAGCTGGGAACCTAAAACTACAACCGAAGAAGGATTGAAGAAAACAATAGCTTATTTTAAAAGCATATGAAAATAGTTATTATTCTTGCAACATATAACGAAAAAGGAAATGTTGAACGGTTAATTAAAACTTTGGAAGAAGAAATCTTTCCAAAAATCAAAGACCACGACATGCACATTTTAGTTGCAGATGATAATTCTCCGGATGGGACAGCTGATGAGGTAAGAAAGCTGGTGCCTAAATGGAAAAATATTGATATTTCAAGCGGGGTAAAAAATGGATTAGGGGCAGCTTACATCAGGGGGATGACTTATGCGGTTGAAAAATTAAATGCAGATGTGATATTCGAGATGGATGCTGACTTACAACATGACCCATACAAGGTTCCTGAATTTATAAAAAAAATAGAAGAGGGATGTGATATGGTTTTAGGAAATCGGTATAGTGATGGTGGTTCAATTCCGGAAAACTGGCCTTTGATCCGAAAAATGTTTTCAATTGTCGCCAACATCTTTGTCAGGACCGTTTTTACTAAATTTTCCATACATGATTGGACAGGCGGATATAGGGCTTTAAAAAAAGAAGTTTTTCTCAAGGAAAAGCCTGAGCTTAATAATTACAAAGGATACATATTCCAAATTTCCTTTCTGCATAAAGCAGTAAGAGACGGATTTAAAATTGGAGAAGTTCCATTTCATTTTAGCGACAGAACTCTTGGCAGTTCCAAGATTGCCCCATTAGGTTACATAATGGATGTAATGAAATATGTAATTATTTCAAGAATTAAAGAATTGATGTTTGGAAAATTCGGAAAGTTTTTGGTAGTTGGAGGAATAGGCTTTGTAATTAATGCGGTGGCCTTGAGGGTATTAGTGGAATATCTTAAATGGAATCCTTCTTATGCAAACTTAGTAGGTGCTGGATTAGCTATATTCTCTAATTATAATTTAAATAACATTTGGACTTTTAGCTCTTCAAAAACAAGAACAATATCCTCTTACTTTGTTAAGTTATTTGGGTTTTATTTCAGTTCTGCAATTGGAGTGATCTTTATCCAAACGGGAACAATATTTTTGGGGACACGTTTCTTTGGACAAAAAAATTATTTCATTTATTTTATAATTGGAACAGCACTTCTTCTAATTTGGAATTTTACAATATATAACAAGATAATTTGGAAAAAGAAAGTCTGAAAACTTCCCGTATGATAAATCCTCTTTTTAAATTTTTATTGAGAAATTACGACAAGGCAGTTATTGCTTTAATTTTGATTATAGCCTCGTTTTATAGGCTCTATCACATAGCGGGTTATATGACTTTTTTAGGAGATGAGGGAAGAGATGTGTTAGTTGTTTACAAAATACTGCATGGAAATTTGACTTTGTTAGGCCCCACAGCTTCAGTCGGAGGATTCTTCTTAGGTCCAATTTATTATTATTTTATGGTTCCATTCCTTTGGCTTTTTAACTACAATCCGGTTGGGCCGGCAATTATGGTTGCGCTTTTTGGAATTGCAACGGTTTGGCTTATCTATAAAGTTGGAAAAGATTTTTTTGGATCTTTAGTTGGTCTTATAACTGGCGGTTTATATGCAATTTCTCCTTTGGTTGTTACTTACTCGAGGTCCTCTTGGAATCCAAATCTTATGCCTTTTTTCTCTTTATTAACGCTATATGTAGTTTATAAGGCGCTTGAAAAAAATAGCCTTAAACTTTTTCTCCTATCAGGGTTTCTCTTTGGGATTACAATGCAACTTCATTATCTAGCGCTGTTTTTGGGAGTTATTATTGTAGCGTATACCTTGTTATATCAATATGTTTTTTCAAGAAACAATATTTTCCCGAATCCTATAAAAAAATATGCTTGTATTTTCCTGGGTTTTATTATTGGTTGGTCTCCATTTTTGGCTTTTGAGATTCGTCATGGTTTTTTAAATATAAAAAGTATATTTGCTTTTGTTTTTAATTCAAAAGACGTAAGTGGGGGCAGTCATTTTTTTGCGACAATTAGCGACGTTTTTTTTAGAATCTTTGGAAGGCTTATTGCTAATTTTCCAGCACCTGAAAAAATTTCCTCATGGACAAATTTAGATATTAATTATTGGCATTATACGGCTCTTGTCTTGGGGATAATAAGTGTTGGATTTCTGTTTTATAAGTGTTTCAAGGAATATAAATTACGCTCTTTGGATTTTGCAAAATTCAGCCTAATGCTTCTGTGGCTGATTTTTGGTGTTGGACTTTTTGGATTCTACAGAAAATCCATATATGATTATTATTTTGGTTTTATGTTTCCCCTTCCCTTTCTAATTGTTGGATTTTTTCTCAAAAGCCTTTGGACAAATAAAATAGGAAAAATTTTAGGTGTAGCAATTTTAGTGATCCTTGTATGGTTTAATAATTTAACGCCTCCTTATAAAGTTTCTGCCAATGGACAACTAAACCAAGCAGAAGAAATTTCCAAATTTGTAATCGGTAAGACTGACAATAAGCCTTTTAATTTTGCGCTCATTACGGGAGGAAATTCTGACCATGCGTATCGGTATTTTTTCACTGTTTGGCAAAAAGAACCTACGGTAATTCAGAATGCCTTGATTGATCCGAAAAGAGAGACCGTAACGGATCAACTTCTGATAGTCTGTGAAATAGTTCCCAACTGCTATCCTTTAGGGAATTCCCTGTGGGAAATAGCAGGATTCGGCCGGGCTGAAATTGTAGGAGAATGGAATACGTCAGTCGTAAAAGTCTTCAAATTGGCTCATTATAAAGGGAAATAGTTCGCAAAAAAACCCCGTATAACTACGGGGTTTCTTTATGTGTTCTTGAAGGAATAATTTCTAGTCCCTCAAGAAAGGTTCCTAACAAATTTAGGCTTTTCCAATCTTGTACATTCCTGTTCCACAGACTGGGCATTTGCCTTTCATTGCCGGCTTACCGTTTTTCATTGTAACTGCTTGAGCACTTGGATCTTCTCTCTTTGCTCTGCATTTTACGCAATACATTGATGACATATTTTTTTTCACCCCCTCTCCATAATTTAATAATTTAAATTCGGTATTAGAACAATGTGTCTTTTAAGAAGGAAGAAAAGAACAATTTCCGCTGCGACAATAGAACAGGTTAATAGGCCTGTTTTAAAAACATCCTTTAAAGCATATGTACTAAAATGAGCATCTTCATTAGCTATTGTAGCGACAGGAGGACTATCAAAAGGCACATTTTTATTTTTCAAAATATAAACCTGATGACGGTAGTCTGCGATAATTTTTTCTTTACGAGTTTTTTTATGTTTACTCATCGCAATAGCAAAAGACTACACTATTGACACGAGCCTGTCAAGAGGCTAAGATATATTAATATCTATGGCGTCCAATTTTATCCTCTTTGGTTTTTTAATAATTATTTTGTGGCTTTTCATAATTTCAATTTTTCTTTGGAAGGCTTTATCTCACTACAATAAATTAGGACAGGGATTGAAAGATAAGAATTTTAAATCGATCATAGAAACCATTTTGAAGGATGTGGATATTGCAAAAAAAGATATTGATAGTTTAAAATTATATTGTGATAAAATACAAAAAGAGGGCTTTTTGCATATTCAGAAAATAGGTTTGGTTCGTTTTAATCCGTTTAAAGATACAGGAGGCGACCAGAGCTTTATTTTGTCTTTAGTTGACGGAAATGATACGGGAGTTATAATATCTGGCTTGTACGCCCGTTCTGGTACAAGATGGTATGCTAAGAGAGTCGTAAAAGGAAAATCTGTAGAGCATGAATTGTCAGATGAGGAGAAAAAGGTTCTTAGGGAAGCAAGATCTTAAGAAATATGAATAAAAACAGATTGCTAAGCATTGCATTGGTCATAATTATTTACTTAATTTCTGCAAGTGCTTCATATATGCTTTTTTCCGGAAGTTCAGCAGCTTCCAACGTTAAAACTTCAGTTCCTGCAGTCGGATTATCGGGTAAACTTACTTTCGATAGTACTTTGCCTAAAACAGAAGCCTGTCTCATGAATGGAACGCTTTATTCAAAGCAGCAAAGAGATTGGTGGGAAAAACATAGACCTTTGGGAATAATGATTGAGAATCATCAGGAGGCCCGTCCCCAGTCAGGCTTATCATCTGCAGACGTTGTTTATGAAGCAGTTGCAGAAGGCGGTATAACCAGATTTTTAGCTGTCTTTTATTGTAATAGCGCTGAACAAGTCGGACCAATTAGATCTGCCAGAACATATTTCCTGGATTTTATTTCTGAATACGGAACCAACCCCTTGTATGTCCACGTTGGAGGAGCCAATCAGGATGGTCCGGCAGATGCACTATCTCAAATTGAAAATTATGGCTGGGCAGAGCTTAACGATATTAACCAATTTTCCGTTGGTTTTCCAACATTTTGGCGGGATTATGATAGGTTGGGTCATCCGGCAGCAACAGAGCATACAATGTATTCAACAACAGAAAAGCTTTTACAATTTGCTGCAACTTCAAGGAAATTGAAGGTTGAAAATGAAGATGGGGCATCTTGGGAAAAGGGTTTTGTCCCGTATGATTTCAAAGAGGATGCTTTATCATCCCAGAGACCCTCTGCTCAAACAATTCATTTAGAATTTTGGACAACAGATCCGGCTTATACCGTAGATTGGATTTATGAGCCAACTGCGAATACATATAAAAGAAATAACGGAGGAGTTGCTCATGTAGATAGAAATAATAGTCAGCAGCTAACTGCAAAAAATGTTGTTGTTTTGAGAATGATAGAAACCAACGCGAATGACGGATATGAAAACAATCTGCATTTACTGTATAAGACAAAAGGATCTGGGAAAGCGAATATTTTTATGGATGGAAAGCAGGTTGTAGGCACCTGGAGGAAAGACAGTAGAACAGCTAGGACATTGCTCTTTGATAATGCCGGATCGTCCATAAAATTTGATCGAGGAACAATTTGGTTCGAAATTCTGCCCACAGATGGAATACTGACTGTTAAATGATGTATAATCAGGGCAAGAATTTATGTTATCTGATTTAATTACTTCACAATCTAGAATAAAACTTCTAAATGTCTTGTTGGCAGAACCGACAGGAATGTTTCATGTCAGGGAATTGGTAAGGAGAACTGGAGATGAAATCAACGCAGTAAGGCGTGAGCTTTTATTCTTGGAGAAAAAAGGAGTTCTGACCCGCGAGCCCCGTGCCAACAGAGTGTATTATTCATTATCTAAAAATTACCCCTTTTATTTTGATCTTTTGAGAATGGGAGCGAAAATAGTGGGCTTGGGGGATGCGATTCTAAAAAACAGGGTTAAGATTGGCCGTATAAAATATGCAATGTTTTCAGGAAAATTTACAAGAAGAATGGAAAAAAACCCAACAGATGTTGACTTTGTCATCATCGGGACAATTGTTTTACCTGAGTTGGCAATTTTAATAAGAGACGAGGAGAGAAGATTGGGAAGAGAAATAAATTACACAGTAATGACGGAAGAGGAATTTTCATTCAGGAAGAAAAAAAGAGACCCATTTATACTGTCTGTCCTCTTGGGATCTAGAGTTATGCTCTATGGGGACGAGGAAAGCATGCTGGCATGAAAAAGAGCCCTCGATTTCTCCTTTGGTTCATTATTTTATTAACAATTTTTGCGGTTTTAATTAATCTTCCTTCAGAAGGTTTTCTTTCTTTTACGAAAAATCTCTCTTTCAAAGAGGGTTTGGATCTTGCAGGTGGTACAAGCTTGACTCTTAAAGCAGATATGAAAAATATAGCTCAGTCTCAAAGAGGTAAAGCTTTGGAGGCAGTAAAAACAGTGATAGATCAGAGGACAAATTATTTTGGTGTATCAGAGCCAATTGTCCAAACCGCGATTAGCGGAAATGATTATCGTGTAATCGTAGAATTACCGGGGGTTAACATTGATCAGGCAAAAACTATAATCGGTACAACTGCGCAGCTTTCTTTTTGGGAAGGAACCGCATCGAGTTCCGCAGCTCTATTTAATAATCAGCAAGATTATTTAAATTTTATATCATCTCAATCTGCGCAAGCTGTATATCCTCCAAGCGTTTTGCGGGTACTGGGAACTTATCCTCATAAGACAGACCTGACCGGCTCGGATCTTAAGGAGACAAGCGTTGGTTTTGATTCTCAAGCTGGAAAACCCGAAGTTTTGTTAACGTTTACGTCCGAAGGTGCGAAGAAATTTGCAGATATTACTTCTAGAAATGTCGGCAAAATTGTCGCAATTGCACTGGATAATCAAGTTATTGAATGGCCTCGGGTAAATCAAAAAATATTGGGAGGAACAGCTCAAATAACAGGCGAATTTACAACACAAACTGCAAATGATTTAAGTAAATCTCTTAACGCAGGTGCGTTACCTGTTCCTCTTGTGTATTTGCAGCAGCATGGTGTGGATGCAACCTTAGGAAAGGATTCCTTATTGAAAAGTCTTTTTGCAGGGGGTTTAGGGATAATCATCATAATTGTTTTTATGACTGTTCTGTACGGCAGGCTTGGAATTGTAGCGAGCGTGGCTTTGATAATATACACCTTATTGGTTGTTTCGATTTTCAAGGTAAGCAGTATTACTCCATACGCGATTACTCTTACCCTTTCCGGTATTGCAGGATTTATTCTTTCAATTGGAATGGCTGTTGATGCAAATATTCTAATTTTTGAAAGAATGAAAGAAGAAAGAAGAATTGGAAGATCGTGGCATGAAGCATTGGATCTGGGATTTTTAAGAGCGTGGACGTCAATCCGGGACTCCAATATTTCAAGCCTTATAACATGCTTTGTTTTGTATCAATTTGGCACAGGATCTGTTAGGGGGTTTGCATTAACACTAGCGATTGGAGTATTGGTTTCCATGTTTTCAGCAATAGTTGTAACGAGAACATTTCTAAGAGTAATTTATAAATAATATGAATATTATTGGACACAAAAATTGGTATTTTGGATTATCTTTGTTGATTATAATTCCGGGAATTGTTGCCATTTTCTTATGGGGCCTTAATCTCTCAATTGATTTTACGGGCGGTTCAAGATTAACACTGTCTTTTAATAATGTTGTTGATAGCAATAAAGTTCAAGTGGTTGAGAAAGTATTAAAAACGGAAAAAATAAAAATTGCAAGTATTGAGAAATCTGACAAATTAATTTTTGTTAGGACGTCTCCGATTGATCAAAATCAAAACAGTAAATTGATGAATGTGTTATCAAAGGAATTTAAAGATGTGAAAGAGCAGGAGTTTGAGACAATAGGTCCTGTAATAGGACAGGAAACAGCATGGAATGCTTTAAAAGCTGTAGGAATAGCGTCAATTTTGATTATTCTTTATATTACTTGGTCTTTCAGGCAGGTTCCTAAGCCCACAAGTAGTTTTCGGTTTGGAGTTTGCGCGGTTATCGCTCTTATTCACGATGTGTTCGTGGTGGTCGGAGTTTTTGCGATTTTAGGACATTTTCTTGGTGTTGAAATAGATTCCCTTTTTGTTACGGCAATTTTAACGGTTATTGGTTTTTCGGTTCATGATACGATTGTTGTTTTTGATAGGATTAGGGAAAATCTTAAAAAAGTGGGAGGAGCTGATTTTTCCAAGACTGTTAATGAATCAATAATTCAAACAATGGCCAGATCTCTGAATACTTCTTTAACTGTAGCTTTAATACTGGTTGCATTACTTTTGTTTGGGGGAGAAAGTGTTCGTTGGTTTGTTGTAGCTCTTCTTGTGGGAGTGGTTAGCGGTACCTATTCTTCTATATTTAATGCAAGTCCTTTTTTGGTTTTATGGCATGAATTAAGCAACAAGAAAAACTAAAAAAGAAGGATTAACTAAGGGATTCTCTGACGATTTTACTGACCAATCCTCCGTCTGCTTTGCCTTTAACTTTTAGCATTAATTTACTCATTACTTTTCCCATATCAGTCATAACTTTTGCGTCAGTTTGATCTATAGCTTCTTTAACAAGAGCTCTGATTTCTTCTTCAGACATTTGTTGAGGTAAATAAACTTGCAGCATTTGGAGTTCTTTTGTTTCTTTGTCAGCTAATTCAAGGCGTTGTGCTTTTTTAAATTCTTCAATAGAATCTCTTCTTTGTTTTGCTTCTTTTTGAATAACAGCCAGAACATCTTCATCTGTTGCTTCATATCCTGCGCCACCCTTCTGAATTTCGTAATAATTTATTGCGGAAAGAAGCATTCTTAGAACAGAGGTTTTAAGCTCGTTTCTGGCAAGCATTGACTGTTTTAATTCGTCTCTTAATTTTTGTTTAAGCATATTTCTGCAACTCTTTTATTCTATCAGTTTTTTCCCAGGGAAGATTTAAATCGCTTCTGCCAAAGTGCCCGTAAGCGGCAGTTTGGCGATAGATTGGGCGTTTAAGATCGAGGGTTTTAATAATTCCGGCTGGACTCATATCAAAGACTGCTCGGATCGCTTTTTCAATTCGTTCGTCATTAATCTTTCCTGTGCCAAAAGTTGAAACATGCACTGAAATAGGCTGCGGAAAACCTATTGCATATGCTAATTGCAATTCGCATTTGTCTGCCAATCTTGCTGCTACAACATTTTTGGCAATATATCGCGCCATGTATGCCCCGCTTCGGTCTTGCTTGTTTGGAACTTTACCGCTAAATGCTCCGCCGCCATGACGCGCCATTCCGCCGTAAGTGTCAACAATTATTTTTCGTCCTGTCACTCCCGTGTCTCCTTGAGGTCCTCCAGTAACGAATTTGCCTGTTTCGTTGATGTAGATTTTCGCCTTACTATTTAATAATTTACCGCAAACAGGCTTTATGACATTCTTAATAATGTCAGCGCGGATTTTTTCATAAGGAATTCCATCATCATGTTGTGCCGCAACAACAACAGTCTCAATGCCGACTGGTTTATCATTTTCATATTCAACTGTAACTTGGGTTTTACCATCGGGCCGAAGATAGGGGATTATTTTCTTTTTTCGCACCTCTGCTAACCGTTTAGCCATTTTATGGGCGAGTGTAATTGGAAGAGGCATAAGCTCGGGAGTTTCTTTGCAGGCAAATCCTACCATCATACCTTGATCTCCGGCGCCTTGAGCTTTATAAATAGCTTTTTTGGGATTTTCTCCTTGAGCAATGTCGCCACTTTGTTCGTGGATAAGGTTTATTATGGCGCAGCTTTTGTAGTCAATTCCATAATCGGCATTGGTGTATCCGATGTCCTTTAGGACATTACGCGCTATTGATTGAATATCAACGTAAGTTTTGGTGGTAATCTCTCCTCCTACCAGAACAAGACCTGTAGTTGTAAATACTTCGCAACAGCAGGCGCTATTCGGATCGTCTCTTAAGACAGCATCTAATACGCTGTCTGCAATTTGGTCACAAATTTTATCAGGATGTCCTTCTGTGACGGATTCTGAGGTAAAATATCTTTTCATTAATTTAATAATTGTATTGGATAAAAAGCCTTCAAGCAAGAGCCAAATTTATAAGAAGCAACGACTATTTTGTGGATTGATTTGTGGCTCTTTTATTCTGAAGCTGTTCTCTTATAACGCATGACAGGTTTTCATACTTCTTAAAATCTTTTTTATCCAACTTTTCTGTTTTTAATGGTTCATGTGTTTGGGAATTAGCTTTGCGTGATCGCATCTCGGCATCCCCTTTCCATTTGGGAATTCGTAGATAATAGTCCATAGATTGAATGCAGACATCGATACACTCTAATTCGGGATTGTATGCAGCAGACATTGCCACACTCAAGGTCTCGTTTGGAAATCTAATTGCACATGCCAGTAAGTTTTCATTTGTATGAAAGTCTGAAATAAGCGAAACATAATCATTAAAAAGATTGCTCGTTTCTTTTCTTGTATCTTCTGCGGATTTTTTTCTCTTATCAAGAGCTTCTTTTAGGAGAGGATTTTTGTTTGGATTGAATTGAAGTTTTTCTGCCATGAGGAGATTCTATTGCAATCATAATCTATTTGTCAATAGTTAAAATCCGTTTAAGTAAATATTCTTTATTGTTTTTGGACAGATTTTCGTCGACTTCTTCGAAAAGTTTTTGTAAAATTTCTCCGATCTTTGGCCCGGGTTTAATTTTAAGTTCCTTGATGATATCGTTTCCGTCAATTGCAAGATCATTGATTGAAAATTTAGCTGGTTTTAATTGTTCTTCAATTTTTTCTTTAAAAAGTTTTAATCTCCAGCTGTCAGCAGGTCTGCCGCTGCCAAGTCTGTCAGCAATTCTTATGTCCATCATGTCTTTGACATTTTCAACTCCGATTTTCCTGATAAATCTTCTGATTGCGCTATCTGTTTGATTTTCATTAACACCAAACATGTGCCACCTGATTAAGCTAACAATCCTTTCCTTGTCAATTTTCGAAAACTTTAATCTTTCACAAATCTCAGCAGCAATATTTGCTCCGGTTACCTCATGATTGTGGAAAATTACCAGATTATCTTTGTCTTTTGACATTGCTTTTGGTTTGCCTACGTCGTGTAAAAGCGCTGCAAACCGAACGATTGGATCTGTTGATGGACAAAACTTTAAAGACAAAATATTGTGAGTAAAAACGTCGTCAGTGTGATGACGGCCCGGTCTTTTTTGAGAAATTCCGATTCCGATAATTAATTCGGGAAGAATATAATTTAAAAGATTGGCATTTTTTAAAAGCATAATTCCTTCATGCGCATTTTCGCTTTTCACGATTCTCAAAAGTTCAATTCTAATTCTTTCCTCTGAAATGTTGGTAATAAGCGGTGCATCAGAAATTATTTCTTTCCATGTATTTTCTTCAATTGAAAAAGAAAGTTCTGTTGCAATTCTAATAGCTCTCAAAAGCCGGAGAGCATCTTCTTTAAACCGTTCTTTTGGATCTCTCACAGCGCGGATTAATTTATTTGTAATATCTTTTTGTCCTTCAAAATGATCTACGAGTTCAAAATTTAAAGGTTTATCTTGAGCAAGCGAAGTGAGCCGAAGGGCAATTGCATTGATAGTAAAATCCCGGCGCGCAAGATCTTCTTCTATGGATTTTCCCCACAATACTTTTTCGGGATGTCTTCTGTCAGAATGTCCATGTTCTGTCCGGAAGGTTGTTATTTCTATGACTTGTTTTTGTCCGGAAATTTCAATGGGTAAACCTACGGTTCCATATTGATTGTCATAAAATCCATCTTTGAAAATTTTAAGTATCTGTTCCGGAGTTGCGTTTGTGGTCATGTCCCAATCTTTTATAGGTTTCTTCAAAAGCATGTTGCGGACACATCCACCTACGAAATATGCTTCAAAATTAGCCTCGTGAATCTTTTTATAGATCTTTAAAATTTCTTCTGGAATAAGTTTTACCATACTGCTATAGTATAACAAAGAATTTTGATTTATGAAGAAGTGGGAAGTTTTAAGTAAAATTAAAAGTCAAAAAGCAGAAGTCAAAAATGACGAAATAGTAAAAATACTCCTAGAGAGTAGGGGAGTAAAAACGAAAAAAGAGATTGAGGAGTTTTTAAATCCAAAACTGGAAACAGTTACTGTTGAAAGCGTTGGGATTGATAAAAAACAATTAAAAAAGGCTATTGCAAGAATAAAATTAGCAATAAAAAACAAAGAGCAGGTTGTGGTTTTTGGTGATTATGATGTTGATGGAATAACAGGGACTGCAATTCTTTGGGAAGCGCTTAATTCAATGGGCGCAAAAGTTATGCCATATATTCCTCATAGAATTGATGAGGGTTACGGCCTATCAATTAAAGGAATTGAGAATTTAAAATTGCAAAACAAAAATTGCAGTTTAATTATAACGGTAGATAACGGAATTGTTGCGAATGCTGTAGTTGATTTTGCCAACGAACAAGGAATGGATGTAATTATTACCGATCATCATGTTAAGCCTAAAAAATTACCCAATGCCCTGTCAATTGTCCATACAACAAAATTATGCGGGGCCGGAGTTGCTTGGATACTAGCTCAGGAGCTTGAAAAAAATAAAACTCATCTTGAATTGGTAGCATTGGCAACAGTTGCAGATTTAGTCCCTTTGAAGGGAGCGAACAGAACTCTTCTCAAGTTCGGTTTGGAAGAACTTCGAAAAACAAAAAGAGTTGGGTTATTAGAATTATTGAAAGAAGCGAAGTTAGCAAGAGAGTCTCTTGGAGTTTATGAAATAGGGCACATGATTGCTCCCAGACTAAATGCAATGGGTAGACTTGAATATGCAATGGATAGTTTGCGTTTAATTTGTACAACTAATCCAAAAAGAGCAGTAGATCTTGCGCGGTTATTGGGAAGCACTAATAAAGAAAGACAGGACATGACTTTGCAGACTGTATTGCATGCGATGGAAAAAGTCAAAAGTCAAAAATCAAAATTGAAAAGCTTGTTATTTGTCGTTCATGAAAGTTACGAGCAGGGGGTAATTGGGTTAGTTGCGGGAAAGTTGGTTGAAGAATTTTATAAGCCTGCAATTGTTGTTTCCAAAGGAGAGAAATTTAGTAAAGCATCAGCAAGATCAGTTAGCGGATTTAATATGATTGAATTTATAAGAAGTGTTCAGGAGTTTTTGGTAGACGCAGGAGGTCATCCAATGGCTGCTGGATTCACTGTTGAAACAGCAAAACTTCCGTTACTGCAAAAAGCTTTGGAAGACAAAGCGGAATTATTGCTGAATAAAGATTTGCTTACCCGTAGCCTTAAGATTGATTGCGAATTGCCCTTGTCTGCTATCAGTATGAAATTATATGAATCCTTACAGGAACTTAGTCCATTCGGAATGGGAAATCCCGAACCAACTTTCGTAAGCCACAGTGTCGTTGCTGAAGATGTAAGATTGGTTGGAAACGAAGGTAAACATTTAAAGTTAATAGTCAGTAGTCAAAAAACAGGAGCTAAGTTTGAAGGAATTGCGTTTGGAATGGGAGAAAAAGCAAAAATCCACATTGGAGATAAAGCAGATATTGTTTATATAATTAATGAAAATGAGTGGAATGGAGAAAGAAGACTGCAACTAAAAATTAAGGACATTAAAATCTCTTCTAGGAATATTTAAGGCTTACCTTTTCTGCCTTGAGTTTGGTTTGAAATTGGTCTTCTATAAATACGAACGGGAACGTGTGGTACACCATCCACCTCAACGATATGCTTCGGATTCACAAGTTCTCCTGGTTTTTGAGGCGCATAGGCTCCAAACTCAAAGGGTTCACCTGTGGGCGGCGTAGGATAATTTTCTGCTTTGCTCATGTCTCTTGTCATAATTTTATTATATAAAATTATTGTATTGCTTGACAACATCCTGACAAGCTGCTTGTCAAGACTATAGATCTAATATACAATATTAACTATAAAATGTCAAAAGATAAGTCTGCTGTAATTCCGGAAAAACGCATATTAATTTCAGAAACCGTTAATCATGTGGGCAAACCAGTCGTAGTTGAAGGGTGGATCCATCTAAGGCGTGATCATGGCAAGCTCATTTTTTTGAGCCTGAGAGATAGGTCGGGAACGCTTCAGATAGTCGTGAATGCTAATGTTTCTAAGAGCGCTTACGAGGCTGCAAAAGAGGTAAGGCCGGAATTTGCTGTAAAAATAGAGGGAGTTGTCAAAAAAAGACCTGAAAATGCAGTTGATAAGAGCTCAATTGCCGGCAAGGTTGAGCTTGAGGCTAGAGAAATTATTGTTCTATCAAAAGCAGAAACCTTACCTTTTGATATGGGAGGAAAAGATTTAAATTTAGAGCTTCCAACACTTTTAGATAATAGATGTCTTTCTCTTCGGCATCCTCACGTGTCTTATATCTTTAATGTGCAGGCTGCTATCGCTGAAGGTTTTAGGAAAACCGCGCAAGGCCTTGGGTGCACCGAAATTTTTGTACCGACAGTTGTCGCTTCAAGCACAGAGGGCGGGACAGAAGTTTTTGAAATTGATTATTACAAGCATAAAGCATATTTAGCGCAAAGTCCCCAATTGTATAAGCAGATGATGGTTCCCATATTTGAGAGGGTTTTTACTCTGGCCCATGCTTATAGGGCAGAACCATCCGTAACAACAAGGCATTTGTCGGAGATAGTCCAACTGGATTGTGAATTTGGATTTGTTGATTTTGAAATGCTACTTGATTTGATTGAGCTAGTTGTGACTCAAACTCTAAAGTATACGCAGGAGCAATGTAAAGAGGAGTTTGAGCACTTTAATGTCGAAGGAATATTTTTTGGTAAAATACCAAGACTGAAATTACGCGAAGCTCAAGAGATAATTTATAAGGAATATGGGCGGGATAATAGGGAAGAGAAAGATCTAGTTCCTCAAGATGAGATAGATATTTGTAAATGGGCAAAAGAAAAACATAAAAGTGATTTTGTGACCATAACTCACTTTCCCACCAGGTCAAAGCCATTTTATACCCATCCGGATCCTCAAAATCCAGAGTACAGTTTAAGCTATGACATTCTGTTTAGGGGCGTAGAGATTTTAAGCGGAAGTCAAAGAGTAAATGAGTATGAGAAATTGGTTGCCGCAATTAAAGAAAGGGGAATGAATCCCGATAACTTTTCAATGTATCTTCAGGCATTCAAGTACGGCATGCCCTCCGAAGGAGGACTATCTTTTGGGCTTGAAAGGCTCACGATGAAATTGTTGAATCTCAAGAATATTCGGGAGGCGAGTCTTTTTCCAAGAGACATGGAGCGGGTAGATGAAAGGTTTTCCCATTAATTTCTTCAAAAAGAAAAGAAGACACATTTTATATACATTTATTTCGTTGTGTCTTTTAGTTTTATTAACTAGCGCTTTTTTAGATTTAGTTTTAAGATATTATATTTTTGAAAAAAGAGTACAAGAACTTCCATTTGAAATCACAAGCAAACAATATCCGATTTTCAAATCTCCAATAAATCCCGATATTTCAGCAAAGGCAGTTGTAGTCATGGATAAGGACTCGGGAGTTGTGCTCTTTTCAAAAAATCCAAATCTGCTGTTTTCTATGGCGTCAACGACAAAGATCATGACAGCGCTGGTTGCTTTGGATTATTACAGAATGGATGATGTTTTAACGGTCGAAACACAAGGAGTGGAGGGGGTCAATGTGGGATTTACTGTGGGTGAAAAATTATCTTTTAAAGATGTTTTGTATGCCATGCTTCTTCCGTCCGGAAATGATGCGGCCCTGGCTATTGCCGAAAATTATCCGGGAGGAAAAGATGCTTTTATCAAAAAAATGAATGAAAAAAATAAACTGCTTCATCTTGCCAATACTAATTTCGCGGACTCAATAGGTCTTGAGGATAGTAGTGACTATACAACCCCCTTGGATTTAGCTAGATTAGCGTCTATAGCTTTGGAAAATAAAATATTTGCAAAAATAGTTGCAACGAAAACTTGGGAGATAGCTGACATTACAGGACAAAATAAATATTTATTGATAAATCTCAATAAATTATTGGGAGTTCAGGGAATAAATGGAGTAAAAACAGGCTATACGACTGAAGCAGGTCAAGTATTGGTTACCTCAAAGAAAGAAGGAGAGCATACTCTAATTATTGTAGTTATGGATAGTCAAGACAGATTTTTTGATACGAGTAAATTGTTATATGATTTATCGGAGAACATTAATTACTTATCCATTCATCCTTGACAGCGGAAACATAAGCAACGAAATCATTATTCCCCTCAAATACAACAACGGGCATCAGGAATTCTTGCTGATCTTCTCCTATGTAGTATCCCAAGAATATTTTTTTGATAGTAAATTCAACTGTGTTGGGAGGCTTATTGGCGATATAGGCTTTTCCTTTTTGTAATTCCGAGAATGCTTCAGGGGCCGTTTTTATTGCATAAGTAGAAGATATTTCCGAAATATTTTTGTGGAAGAACCGTGCCCCTACGACTTCCAACACTTTATTTTCTTTTGCAATCGAGAAATCAATAGTTGAGGATATTCCTTTATCATAATAAATAGGTAAGCCGTCCAGATCTTTCTGAAAAAAATCTACTTTTACTATTTTGGTATCTGAAATTTTCGATGTTGGGACAAGCGTACTTTTTTCTATCGAATATGAAGTAATTTTGGTTTTCTTTTCGTCAATGTCCTGTGGCAATAAGGACATGTCTGAAAGAAAAGTTTTAGCTGCTTTGATTGCGCTGTTTTTCTCATCAGGTCCTGAAAGTGCTAGAAGAGATGGTGTTACTAAATATGAAGATGATAGAACGAAATCTGATGAAAAAATATTCATTGTGATTTTTCTCTGTAGAGATTGACCCTGATCAACCCATTGATATGTATCTTCAGCAATTTGGGTTCCGTCTGACTTAAATCCAATTTCTGAAACCTTTTCCCGTGTTTTATCAAGTCCTAAAAGTGTTGGCGGCTCGGATATTATTTTGTATACTTTTGCCCGATCAGGAAAATTTGGAAGAAATCCTGTTAGGGTGTCAAGGGAATAAGAGAAATTTTCTTTTATTTGATCTGGAAAAGGAATTGAAGGCAATTTTCCGAAAGAAGCTGACGGAGGAGCAGCAGGAGTTAGGGAGTTTATTATAAACGTTAGTAATTTTATTCCGATAAAAAGCAAAAATATTATTACAAGGGATATTCCCATCCATTTGAAGATTGTTATTGTTTCTTCTTTTGTTTTATTTAAAGTAGGCACGTCTTGAGTATAGAGAAAAATTCAAGTACAATCAATACATTGAGCTTATGACTAGAGTTAGATTTGCGCCAAGCCCTACCGGAATTCCGCATATTGGAGGCACAAGGACAGCACTTTTTAATTATCTTTTTGCAAAGCACACTAAAGGTAAATTTATAATACGTATCGAAGATACTGATCAGGCTAGAATTGTTCCCGGAGCAAAAGAGACGATTTTTGAAATTCTCAATTGGCTTGGAATTTTATGGGATGAGGAATATATCCAATCAGAGAGAAAGAATATCTATAAAGAGCATGTAGAGATTCTGGTAAAGAAGGGATTTGCATATAAAGATGAGGGAGCTATCCGATTTAAAGTACCGGCTAATCGGGAAATATCTTGGATAGATGCTGTGGGAAATAAGAAAATTTCCTTCAAAACAGATGTTATTGAGGATTTTGTAATTCTTAAGTCTGATGGATTTCCCACATATCATTTGGCAAATGTAGTTGATGATCACCTTATGAACATTTCTCACGTAATCCGCGGCGACGAATGGCTTTCTTCAGCTCCAAAACATCTGCTTTTGTATGCAGCTTTCTCTTGGGATCCTCCTGTTTTTGCGCATCTGCCAAATATTTTGGGTTCTGATCATCAAAAACTGTCCAAAAGACATGGTGCTAAATCAGTGCTAGATTATAAAAATGAGGGATATTTAAAAGAAGCACTTTTAAATTTCATGGCGCTTTTGGGTTGGAATCCGGGCGGAGACAAAGAGTTTGTGACGATTGAGGAAATGACAGAACTCTTTGATTTGAAAGACATTAATTCCGCAAGTCCGATTTTTGATATCAATAAACTTGAATGGATGAATGGGGAATATGTAAGAATGACAGATAATAAAAATTTAAAAACTTTACTTTCGGAATTTTATTATCAAGATAAAGATGCCGTCTTCTATTTGAAAAATGATTCAAAAACTTTAGATATAATTCTGGATCTTGCCAAAACCAGAATGAAAACTCTCAAAGAATTTAAGGATTTAGTTTTGCCAAAAATGCCGGAATTGTCTAAGGAAGAAAAAGATATTGCCAAAATCCTTTTGGAAAAATTTTCAGCAGTTGAAAATTGGGATAGAACAACAATTCTCCTTGCAATGAAAGAAACTTTAGCTCTATCTAAAGCAAAAGGAAGTATTTTGTATAAGATTACAACAGGCTTTGAGAAGGGATTGCCTCTTCCTGATTCTTTGGAGATTTTAGGAAAAGAAAAAACCTTAGAAAGAATTAAAAAGGCATTGATATAATTTATGACTGGTTTTGCTAGGGCAGTATCTTTTCTTCTCAGTCCAGTTTTTGCTCTGTTTCCGATACCTTTCATTTTAGTTGCAAAATTTAGTCAAGATTATTCTCATGCTTTAAAATGGGCTATATTTTCATACGCATTTATTCTAGTTGTTGTTGTGTTTGTGATTGTGGGGGTAATGCTTGGAGCATTTTCTAATTTTAATGTCTCCAAAAAAGAGCAAAGGCCTTTGCTCTTTTCATTTTCTGCGTTTGTAATATTTTGTTACCTACTGTCCCTTATTATCCTACAAGGGCCAAAAATTCTTTTTATTGCTGTTTTTGCTATAGTTTTTGGCTTAATAGCTTTTGTGATTGTTAATAAATGGATTAAGGCAAGCATTCATGTTGCAACAGCAACAGCTGTATTGTTATTTATAGGAGTTGTTTATAAAGGGTATTTTTTTCTGTTTCTTGCTCTTATTCCTCTTCTTGCGTGGTCGCGGATTAAAATAAAAGAACATTCTCCGATAGAAACAATAATTGGAAGTGTATTGGGGATCGTGGTAACATTAATTGTATATCTGGTTAGTAAACAATTTTTCTTGGAAATGATTTATAATTAAAATATGGAATACAATAAATCTCTGCTGAATTCTTTTAAGTATGCATTAAAAGGTGTTTGGCATGCTTTGAAATACAACCGTAATTTGCGTATTGATTTTCTCGTTGCCTTAATCGTAATTTTTTTGAGTGTGATTTTTCATACCAATTCATACGAGAAGGGTGTTCTAGGAATTACAATATTATTAGTTATCTGTTCTGAAATGATAAATACTTCGTTAGAAGAAATGGTAAATTTGATTACTCAGGAGCACAGAAAAGAAGCAAAAATAGCGAAAGATGTGGCCGCGGGAATGGTTCTGGTATCAGCAATGGGATCTGTAATTGTTGGTATTTTTATATTTGCTCCGTACATATCGAAATTATTTTATTAATCTCCGTGTGGTAATATAGATATTGAATGGAACTTCAAGTAAATTGTCCTAACTGTAAGCAAAATATTTTATCGTCTGATTATTTTTGCCCGAACTGCGGAAAAAAAATAAAAGAGAAGTCTTTATCAGTAACTGTCGGAAGACAAATCTTGGTTTATCTTTTAAGTTTCCTGCTTCCTCCCTTAGGGCTTTGGCCCGCTGTGAAATATTTAAAACAAAAAGATGAAAAATCAAGAATAATTGGTTTTGTCGCAATTACTATAACAATAATCTCTATAGCAATAACAGTTTGGCTTACTCTAAGTTTTTTGGATACATTTAATCAGCAGCTCAACAGTAATCTTAATTTGTACCGCCTTCAATGAAAGTTAGTGCGATTCCTTTTTTGTCGGCTCTTCCTGTTCTGCCAATTCTATGAATATATACTTCATACGATTCTGGCATGTCGTAATTAATCACATGGCTTACGTCCGGAATATCAAGTCCGCGTGAAGCAACATCTGTTGCTAGTAGTATTTGAATTTCATTTGATTTAAATTCGTCCAAAACTTTTTGCCTTTGATTCTGTCTTTTGTTTCCATGGATTGCTCCTGCTTTGAATCCGCGTCTGACCAACTCTTCTGTTAATTTTTGCACGCCCCACTTAGTTCTTCCGAAAATAAGAACTTTTTCAAATCCGGGTTGAGCCAAAAGATCATGCAATTTGTCAATCTTGTTATGTCCAGATTGAACTCTGACAATTTCCTGCTCAATGTTTTCTGCAGTTTCCTGTTTTTTAACAGATACTGTAACTGGATTTTTAACAAATGCCTGTAAAATCTCCTTTACTTTATTTGAAATAGTTGCAGAGAAGAAGAGTGATTGACGGATCGGCGGCATAAGAGAAATAAAATATTTAATATCCTGAATAAAGCCTATGTCTACCATGCGGTCTGCTTCGTCCAAAACAACATTATGAAATTGGGATAATTGTAAAGCTCCAGTTTCAATAAGATCTTTCAATCTTCCTGGCGTACCGATTACGAAATGAGGCCTTTGTCTTAATTGTGAAATTTGCTTGTTAATGTTTGCTCCGCCAATACAAAGCGCTGTATATATTCCCAAGCCTCTAGCAAAACCACGTAACTCATCATGAGTTTGAATTACCAATTCGTGAGTTGGGGCGACAATTAAAACTCTTTCTAGCTTATTTCTAAAGACTTTGTCAATCAAAGGGATTAGGAAAGCAGCTGTTTTACCAGTACCCGTATTGGCAATGCCAATAGCATCCCGTCCTTCAATTATGGAGTGCATAATCTGATCTTGGATTGGAGTAGGAACAACATAGCCTTTAAGTTTGATATTTTCTAAAACTTGGGGAGAGATTTTGAAATCTGCAAATGCATTTGTCGGAATATACTCTGTTTCCGGCTGGCTTTGTTTTATTTCATTTACAGCTTTAGTTGCCTGGATTGCGCCAATTAATTCGGAATTAGCCATTACTTTCTGAGGAAATCTTTTGCCAAAATTTCTTCTTGGATTTCCCCTGAAGTTCCGGTTTGAGTTGTTAAATCTTCGTTTATTCATATTTTAAAGGAATAAAACTGCCTAAATATAGATTGAAGCTTTGAGTTAGGGGAAAAGATACGAATTTTAAAAAAATGTATTACTTATTATCTTTAACTGATCTAATCAGAACTTTTCAAAATTAAGCAGATTTATTGCTTTAAACCTGCCGGATTTATGCTTATATTATACCAAAAATAGCTCCCAAAGTCAATGCCTAGATTGCTTGAAGGGTGGGGATTACAGCTTATGGATTGTTGCTCCGCTTCCTGCAATTTGATTAACCTTAATAGCGACCTCTTCTCCCTTTTTTCCTGAATTTACCGGTTTATGTTCAAGCTGCATTGATTCTATGGTTTGTTCAAAAGACTTGTCGCCTTTTGTAAATTTGACTTTATCCTCCACTTTTAAAATCTTCTCTAATTTTACTACTGCAACGCCTATTTTGTCGTAATAGTGAATTACCTTACCAACCAAATCCTTTTTGTTCATCAATCTCACCTCCTGACTTTAGATATCTGCAGTTTTACTTTAGTACGATCATGCCCATGTGTCAATAGATCTTTTTAAAAAGCACCTAGAGCGTGGAGTAGTTCTTGTTTTAGGAAATCTAAACTTTCTGGATTATAAATTGAAGCGGTCAGAACTTTTTTGCCTTTTTTCTCCAAAATCTTTATATTTTTTTGGATTTGTTTTTTATCCGCAAGATCGGTTTTGGTTAGAAGAATTATTTCAGGTTTGTCCAATAATGAGATATTATGTTGTTCAAACTCTTGCCGTACTGTTAAATATGCTTTTTGAGCGTTTTCCAGAGAAGAATCTATACAATGAACCAGGACTTTTGTTTTTTCAATATGTTTCAGGAATTCAACCCCCAAGCCTTTTCCTTTTGAAGCTCCCTCAATAAGTCCCGGAATATCTGCAATCGTATATTTATTCATCATTCCGATGTTTGGTTCAAGCGTGGTAAATGCATAAGCGCCGATTTTGGGAGTGGCATTTGTCAAAACAGAAAGCAAACTGCTTTTTCCGGCATTTGGCAATCCAATCAGTCCGACATCAGCAATTATTTTAAGTTCCAGGAATAGTTTTTTTTCTTCGCCAATTATTCCTTTTTCAGCATATCTTGGAGATTGATTTGTAGCTGATTTGAATTCCATGTTTCCCCGTCCGCCTTTTCCGCCATGCGCTATAAGAATTACAGAAGCCGTATCAGTTATTTCAATTATTTTATCTGAGTCGGTGTCAGTTACGCGTGTTCCCAAAGGTAAATAAATGGTCAAATGCTGTGCGTTTTTCCCAAATAATTTCTTGTGTTTGCCGGGAACGCCGTCTTGAGCAGCAATCCTTTTCTTATATCTGAATTCGCGGAGATCATTAATATTGGTTGACCCCTGAAAATAGATGTTTCCGCCGTTTCCGCCATTGCCTCCGTCCGGTCCGCCTTTGGCTTTGCCTTCATTTTTCAAGAAAGTTGCCGATCCATCCCCGCCATTTCCCGCTTTAACAATTAGATTAATATTGTCTATCAACACGTACGCATTGTAACACAATTAGCGTCGTAGCCTAAAAAATGGGGCTTTCAGTTGCGGTTTAATTATTGCTGGCTACCAAGCAATCTTTGATGGTAATTTCTCCTTTTTCCTCTATGAAGGCTGTGTCTCCTTTGTTCCAAAATACAAATGAATCATCTGCGTTTGCATAACGGGCGCCAGATCCTGAAATAGTTTGAGGAAGAATCATGCTTTTTCCATCATCCAAAGTGATTTCTGCCTTGTCTTTAAAGAATTTTGCTTGAATAGTTTTCTTTTCAGCGCAATTAAAAGTTGCCGAAGCTATAACTTTGTCAACAGGTTTTGCCACGACTGGTTTTGTCGCGTCAGGATTTTTTTGTGGAGGCTTTTTGTATACATAAAAAACACCAATGCCAATAAAGATTAAAATAGCAACTGCGAGCAATATTTTTTTCATATTTTTTTCAGTATAGCACTTTCTTGCTCTATTTTTACAATATCACGTTTTGTTGGCGAGCTTACTTCCAGATGGAATCAAATTTATCCTAGCTTATTAAATACTTTTGAAAAACTAAAAAAGCTTGGTTTCATGTACCATAATGGTCGAGTTGTATTAACTTTATCAAAAAAGTAAGATGACTAATTATTTATTTTTTTAAAATATAATACGTAGCTCTTCCCTTTCCTTTTCTTTTAATTAAACCTATCTTAACTAACCTTTGGAAGTCTAATGCGCGTGTGGGTTTTGCTCGGTCAACTAATTTTGCGTATTCACGATGTGTGATGGATCCATTTTCTTTGATAAAACCTAGTATCTTTAAATGATAATTTTCCAATCTTGCTTCTTGGTTTACCGGAATTTTGGGAAATAATTTTTGTACTCTAAGTAATTCGTCTATAATTCCTTCAGTAAAATATTCAAGCCAGGATGTGAAATCAATTTTTTCGGCTAAATCATAATAATTGCCTAACTCTCCAACAATCTGAAAATACTTCGTAACATTGTTATTATAATAATTCTCAAAACTAAAAAGGTTAAATGTATCTAAACCCATTTCTGCAAGTAACACTTTTGTAGCCAACCGTGTACTTCTTCCATTTCCATCCATGAAAGGATGAATAAGTACCATCTGTTTATGAAATATACCAGCAAGGACAAGCGGATCAACTTTATTGCTATTTGAACGAATAAAAGCAACAAGATCATCTAACATTATTTCTACATCTTTTACATCCGGCGGTAAATAAACTACTTGTCTCGATCGAGGATCATTTACCACAACTGGTTTTTGTCTTAGTCCCACATCGAACTTTGGTAATAACCCTTCTATTACTTGCTTTTGAATTGCAAGAATAAGAGGTAAAGATACTTTTGCTTTACCTTCTTTAAGTTTCAGATTTAGATCTTGCAAAGCCTGATTATAATTAAGTACTTCTTTTTCACTATCCCGAATATTTGCAGGCTTTGATTTAAGAATTTTCTTAACTTCAGTTAAAGGAAGTGGATTGCCCTCAATGCTGGTTGACGAGAAGCTAGAAACCTCTCTGGCAGTTCTTTCCATTTCAAGAAGTATTATGTGGGGAAATCGTCTGTTATTAAGCTCTGCTACAAGAAAAGTGATACGTTTGATATTCGCTAACAAACGCCCTGTTATAGTATATCTAGGAGTAAAAGTCATTAGACGTATTATAGATGATTATTAGGCGATTGTCAAGAGATTGTATAAGACGGGGACATCGGTGACACTTTGTCTTTGGTAATAGTATAGTATTTTTCAAGATACTGCAAAGGAGTCAAATAGTCAAGGGTTTGATGAGGTCGGTACTCATTGTAGTCAATGAGCCAT
>Ga0247841_10000515_pt1 | contig 100055 bp, 99 predicted proteins | sample LaCruzMarch2015__2_FD_192410 | JGI IMG/M metagenome (GOLD analysis project Ga0247841, IMG submission 192410) | Freshwater microbial communities from meromictic Lake La Cruz, Castile-La Mancha, Spain - LaCruzMarch2015_18m | ecosystem: Environmental > Aquatic > Freshwater > Lake | place: Spain...
AAAAGTGACAATGGAAACGATAATTTTTTTAAAATTCAAAGTAGTCATGTTTGAATTATACAAGAATTGACCGTATTTACAATCTAAAGCATCAACTTATACCACACTTATTGAGTATTATCCCTGATTCCAACCCTCTCTTGTACTAATCCTATTTCGAGTAAAGGAGCATGCTTGTCAGGGACACATTCGTTCAGCCTCATATAAAAGATTAAATATATTGTTTTTAATCTCTAATTATATCTTAAAAAGACAAAATATTCAACTACTATAGGTATAAATTACCTAAACATTTTTTTATGAATTATAAACAATATTAGTTCTTACGCAGTTGAGTTAGAAAATAATTTTTAGGCTATTTTGGCCAGGGATAAGAAATCATGTCATTGAGTTTTAATTCTTGAGTGTCTCCATCTTGATTAAAGAAAATCAGCGTCATTGGAATACCAGATCTGCGTTGACTTTCATAAAGAAGCTGTTTGCACATGTGACAACAGTAACAAAACTCGCCTTTTTTAAGTTTTTCATTACTTGTAATTGCAATGGCTATTATCTCTCCTTCACCGTGTGCTGCTGCATGGGCAAGAGCAGCTTGTTCTGCATGTAGAGTTAAAGAATAAGTATCAGAAAAATATTGCGCTGAAGAATATATGTTTCCTGTTTTAGTTGAAACCGCAGCAGCATAAACGGTTTTTGCATCTTTCGGATAAGGATTTTTAAGAGCTTTTTTTGCTTCTTCAATTAATTTTTCTTTTTGTTCTGGTGTAATCATATCCAACATTTTATCATAAATATGATTTACTCGTTTCCTAAAACCGTCGAAAATCGTCGACCTGCAAGGTCGACACTGGCTACAAACTTCATTTTTTCAGTAACCTGCCCGGTTGCCGAATTTTTGGTAATCTACTAACTTTTGTGAGACTTAGAAGATAGTATATTTGGCAATGCGGCAGAAGGCATGATTAATCCTCCACCGATAATCGTTCCTATCGTTAATGTCTCGGTGAAAAAGTTTGCAACCGGGCAGGTTGCCGAATGTAAAGACCTACGGGGTTGGATAAGAAAATGAATTTGAAATAATTTGTTGGGGGGGGTGAAATTGGGTTTAATAAAGAAAAGTAATATTGAAGAAAAATATATTCGCTAATAGATTCTTAACTTTAAAATTATTGCATTTCCACCATATTCATGGCGGATACAATCACATTATTGATTATGTACATTTGACAATACTCTCTATATAGTGATTCTGTTTTTCCAATATATCTAACTGAAACATAACGAACTCCATCATAGGTTGTGTCTTCATATTCATCATCAGGTTTACCATTAGTTTTTTCAAATTCAAGATAATTACCTAGATTATCTCCTTGGTTATCTTTGCTCAGATAATAAATTTTTTTCCTATCGGGAAATTGCTTTATTAATTCTCGACATGCCTTATATCCTTTGGCATTATGTTTAATACGAGGAATATGCGGAAAAAAAACCAATAAATCTATCGGTATTAAAAAAATAAAAAGAAATAACGTTAACAGGAAGCTTATTTTTAATTTTCTAATAAAGAAATATAGAATTAAAATAATAGGAACAAATACTATTCCTCCCATAAAGGGAATTAAATCAATTGGAGATGGGTTAAGAGGATTGCCCCTTCTAGGTTCAAAATCAAAAACGCCCCACAAAAAGTTAAAATAAAATGGAAATGTTATAATAAAAAAAACACAGAGAATCAATATTCCAAATATTTTCTTCATATGTATTAGTATACAAAATTTAGCAATCTGACAGGTTACTAAATTATTGGAAGCGGGATTATTACGTCGTACCGACGGAAACATCAGGGCTTCGTTCCAATGACGTAAACACCGAGGGATTATGGAAAATATGTCAAATTAATATTCTTCAGATTGATATAACAACCTACTTTCCACCGCTTCTGGAGATAAATATTGATAAATTAAATTACTTTTGGAGGTTCTAAACCCAACTCTATTAATAATTTTGTTACCTCTCTTTTATCACCACTACTAATCCAAAGAGACCACCAACCCAATGCTTTTATTTCTGGAGGTAATTGCTGTATTGTTAATCTTAATTCTGGTTTTCTAAGAACTGCTTCAAGATTTTCTCGTTCCAAAACTGACTCGTCTTTGAATTCTGTTAGCAAAGACTCAGGTTGACTTCTTTGGGTATCTTCTCGTGCCCACCTATTTCTACGCAGCCCTATTTGATCGATGCCTAAATGATCTAAAAATATATCTATCATTGGACCTCTAAGCATGTTACCAATAGCTAATGCTTGAAGAATATCCGGTTGTTGTTTTAACCTTTGTTCCGCTTCTTCGTTTGATGGATGACTTATTTGATCGCTTACCAATAGTCCATATGAAGAAACTATTGCAGTTCTGAATACTGAATAAGCTTGTGTGTATCTTTTTATTTGTTGTCCAAGAAAAGGCATTAATTCCCCTCCACCTTCTGCCGTTGAAAACCCATCTCGCCAAAATGAAGGATCTTCAGGTGTTGGCCATCCTTTTTCTCCCGAAATATATGAAGGTAAGGTATTTCCAGTAAGACGTTTAATTTCATTCCAAGCCATATGATTATGTTTATAAATTTTAAACTATTTTAGCGCTTTAATATGGAATAATCAAAAGATTATAAACGTAAGAAATATTAAGTGATTTTTTACCAATAGATGATTTTGACTACTTGCAAAAAAGTAAGAAAAATGTAATTATTTATTATAAATAAAATGAATATTGCACAAAAGATAATAAAAACAATTGCCTGCCTCTTTCTGGGAATGTTTATCATGATCTATCTTGGAGGAGCTCAATCTTCTCCGCTCTATTCTCTAATTAAAAGCGGTGATATTTTCCTAATCAGCTTTATTCTTATTGGAGGCGGAACAATCTTCTATTTGATCTATAACATCTGGGGAGATAAAAAATGAAGAGGGATTATTTTAAGGTTTAAAAATAAATTACTAAACGAGGTAGATTAAATCTATATAATTTTAATGCGCGCGACTTTTTTCCATGATTCGGATGATTTACCAAATTCATATTCGATAATATCAACTTTTTCTAAAATAAACGATGCTTCGTACTTCCCATCTAAAGAATTAATGATGTTTATTTTTTCGGAAACAGGAAGTTTGCCATAAAAAATACTTATATGTGGAGAAAAAGTAGGGTCAGTTTGATTATTAAATTCCTGTTGGATATCATGAGCAAACTTCATCACTTCCGCGGTTTGTTGAACTTTGATAAATATACATTTAAAATATTCATCCATATATCCAAACTCTTTAAGCTTTGTCGTAAAAGCTTTTTTTTGCATAATTAACTTTTGCATTTTATGAATAACAACGTCTTTCTTCAAACCTGAACCCCCCGGAAGCAGAGTGATGTGTGGCTCAGAAAATGAAGTGTGATATTTTTTTGCTAAATTAATTATTATTTGTTTTATTTCATCATATACTTTTCCTGTTGGTTCATACCAAATCGCATACCTTAAATTAGACATTTTATTAGTATAACAAAGTAGAATATTGAACTCCACCGGGCGAAATCAGGATTAATCTTATCCAAACAATAAAATCTCCATTGCTTCATTAAGAACCCTGATTCTTTAACTTTGCTCATAGGGATGACTTACTCGGGTGTCTTTGAAAATAATTTTGATGGTAAATTTTCATAAGTTGAAACAACATTAGATATTGAATATAATCAAATTTATGAAAATTGATCAAAAACTAATCAACGCTGCAAGAGAGCTTTTAGAAAAAAGATATAAACCAGGAGAACTCGCAGGAGCTGCTGCTGCTTATACCAGTGATGGAAAAATATTAACAAGCACATATAACAAAAACTCAAATGCAGTTTTATGTTATGAAACCGGTATAATCTGCGAAGCGCATAAACAAAGTCTCCAAATCACTGCTATTGTCTGTCTACTACGACGAACAGGCTCGGATAAAATACTCTTTATTACTCCTTGTGGAATTTGTCAAGAAAGGTTATATTTCTGGGGAGATGATTTAGAAGTGGCAGTTGGTAATTTAGAAGATTCTACAAGATGGGATATGAAAACCCTAAAAGAAATCCAACCATACTATTGGGGAAAAGCGTTAGTAAAATAAACAATCTCAATCTCTTTAATTTCTCTTACGGTTATAATTTATGGGATTTAATTTGGAAAAGAAATTACAATCTCCTTTCCACCGGGGCGGTGGAACGACAATTGTTTTCTAAAATAAACGGATTTTCAGAGATAGATATAAGTCTTGAAAAAACCTCTAAAATTCTTATAAGGTTTGCTCTTGATTACATAAAGACTTTTTACATATCACTATAATTCTACGGAAGATCTTCTCTCTTAAGATATGTCGAAATATTATTCTTTGAGAATTTTGAACAACTACTAAAGTTTCTTGCTGCGTATCCTCCACTAACATTATAAGTACAATACTCAATCAATTTTGGTTCAAAATATACGTTACCTTCTGGATTATATACGTAAGTTTTTACTCTTTTATAAGGAAAACTTAATAGACTATAAATGATTTCACCGTTAGTCAACCAATCAACTAATTTAAAGGATTCATTATTACTTTCTTTTTCTGTTAATAAATAATCTGATGAATATCTCATGCCTTCATAAAAATCATAATATTGAACTTCTGGTAATCTTTCAAAATTGAGATCTCCAACTGTTAAGGATTTAGGAATTTCGCTTTCTAAAATAAATTTATTTCCGGTCTGATTTATACATAATTGGCTCATTATTCTTTTTTCTCGATTTAATTGTTTATTTATTATTTCTATTTTTTCATTATTTATTACATTATTTTTTTTATAACATTTAAAATCTATAGAGGAACTGTTTTTTTTATAATCTTCAGCTTGCTTCATAAATTGTTTAATTACCGCCACTTGATTTTCTTTATCTGTCGTTAGACTATTCTCTTTTAAGGGTAAAGTATTTTTTTTAACTTCTGATTGAACTACAACCTCTGATAGTGTTTTAGTATAATATACTCCGTATATAAAACTAATAATCGGAAGTGTTATAAATAATATCAGGGCTGACATCTTAGATAATACAGTTACTGTCGTCAATTCTTTTGGTAACGCCATAAAATCAATATCTCATTTTTGTTTAAATAAGTCAACAAATTAAATATTTATTTGTCGATTCAATTGAAATAGTATAACGTAACTTACGATGCAATATTAAAAACTGGGTCAAGTTATTATCGCTCTTCTGTAAAAACAAAAACGAAATAAATAAGCAATATTATTTTTTAAGATAAAAATTGCTTTAAGAAAAGGAGCCGCAAGAAAAAAAGCGGATTTTTAGAAATAGACGTTAGTCTTGAGAGAAAGTTTTGAAACTCTTTAAAAATATTCCCTAAATTAAGCTTATTGGTAACGGGATTGCTTCGCTACGCCAAGTCAAACTTGGCTTCGCTCGCAATGACATTGTCTAATATGGTTTTTTGTTAATTAGTATAAATTCCTACAAAATTTTTAACTTGTTTTCTTGCGCAGGGTCTTATATGATTAAAATATAAACTATGCTTTATCTTTATCTGGACAACAACGAAATTAAGGTTTTTGGATTAAAAAAATCACTGCTTGGACAATATGAGGTGGGATTTTTTCAAAAAATTTATCAAACTAACTTACTTGAAAGTAAAGACAGCGTTAATGTTGATATTCTCGCGTCAGCAATCAGAGAAGCAATAGCGCAAATTTCTGCAGGCGTGGCAAAAGAAAAAGAAGTTACATTAATTCTCAAGCAAGAATTTTTTCAATTTTTCCGTACAAACCTACCGCTTGATATCACAGACAATGCTGTTGGTCAGTTTATTCTCCAAAAAGCACAAACCACCTTATCTGAACCCGTCACCAACTTCAGTTACAACTATTTAATCACAAAAAATGAAGCTCAAAAAACCGCACTTTTTTATGCAATCAAAAAAAATGTGGTTGGACAGTTAAGTCAAGCATTAAAATTGATTGGATTACAATATCACACTGTTATTCCTGATAGCGTAGCCCAGTGGCAACTTTTTGAAAAAACATTACGAAAAGATAAACAAGAACTTATTCTTTATCTCTCTTACGCAAAAGACGAACTATCAGGATATTTGTTTGACTCATCCGGATTATTAAAAACAGAAAATTGGAATATCAAAGCAAGTACTGAAAAAGATATCGAAGCAAACCTTAAAGAAAAAGCATTAGAAATGACAAAATCCGGACAAAAAATCAGTCGTTTAATATTGTCCGGTTCACAATCAACAACAATTAGACAGGATATATTTACAAAAAATGTTGGAATTTGGACCAATCCTCTATTAAAAATCGCCCAGAATTTTTATCAGGAATATTTAAAACTATTTAATCTCAACCCGCAACAACTCGACTCTATTTTAATTTATGACATTTGCTGGGGTGCATTTGTTTGTCAACAACAACATTCAAGTTTTATTTTTAGCGATAAAAATCATACTCGTCAACCAATTACGCAGACCTTTGAAACAACGAAAAAAAGATTTTCTATTCCAAAAGAAATTGTAATTTTTATCGGTTCTTTTATCCTTTCTCTTTTGCTTTTTCTTTTTCTCTCAAAAAGGTTACCTGCCTTCAATACGATTTTTCCAAATACAAATCAAGCGAAAGTTACTCCAACAACGCAACCACAGACACAATTACCAACGGCAATTCCTACTCCAACCATCAACCGTGAAGTTTTAAAGATAAAAATCAGCAATGGTTCGGGAACAGCGGGAAAAGCAGCTGAACTAAAAACATATTTGTTAAAAAAAGGGTATCAGGAAATTTTGACCGATAACGCAGATAAGTTTGATTACAAAGTCACCGAAGTATATTCAGAAGCAACAAATTCAGCCATTTTCCAAACAATAAAAACTGATTTATCTAATGTACTGCAAAATCTAAAAAATCTACCAATTGGAAAAGATGAAAAATTTGATGCAATCATTATTATTGGCCAAGATTACTAACCCTCTTCATTTATGGAAGAAAATGATGCTCAATTACAGGCAAGAATAAATCTCCTTACTGATAAATTTGATCTTACAACGAAAAAAAACCGTCTATCTGAATTAGAAAAACAAACATATGAACAGAAGTTTTGGGAAGATCAACAAAATTCCGTACTCGTTCTACGCCAGATTGCTGATTTAAAAAAAATGATAGATGAGTTTGAAATGATGTTATATTTAATTGACGAAAAACAATTTACGGATGCGGAAAAACTTATCCGTCAATTTGAAATTGCAATTTTTCTTTCAGGAGAATTTGATAATGGTGACGCAATCATTTCCATCCATGCCGGGCAGGGAGGAACCGAAGCAATGGACTGGTCACAAATGCTATTTCGAATGTACTGTCGTTATATCGAAAAAAAACATTGGCACTTTGAAGAAGTTGATCGGATTATGGGAGAAGAGGCCGGTATTAAAAGTATAACAATGAACGTTAGCGGTTCTTTTGCTTTTGGTTATTTAAAATCAGAGGCTGGTGTTCATCGCTTAGTACGTCAATCTCCGTTCAATGCCAACAAACTCCGCCAGACTTCTTTTTCATTGGTTGAAGTTTTACCCGTGATTGAACAAAAAAACGTTCCGATTAAAGAAGATGATTTGGATTGGCAATTTTACCGTAGTGGTGGACATGGTGGACAAAACGTTAACAAAGTTGCAACTGCAGTAAGGCTCACACATAAGCCATCCGGAATTATTGTCACCTGCCAAGTGGAAAGACAACAGGGAAAAAATCGTGATAACGCATTAAAAATTTTACGCAGTAAGCTTTGGCAAATCGAACAAGAAAACAAAGAAAAAACCATTGCCGGAATGAAGACGGAAAAAATGGCATCATGGGGAAGGCAAATTCGTTCCTATGTTTTACATCCATATAAATTGGTCAAAGATTTACGCACTGGTTATGAATCCAATCAAGCTGAACAAGTTTTAGACGGAGAACTGGAGCCATTTATAGAAGCCTATTTTAAAAAACAAAAAAATAGTTTGAATTATTTATAATTTATTGTTATTCTTGTTTTATGCAAAATGAAGTATCTGGAGCAATTCATCGAATTGATGGTGAATTTTCCAACACAAACCCTACAGGTTCAAAACCTGTTCTTATTATTACAATTATCGTAATGCTTTTTGCCGGAATATTAACCGGTTTTTTATTATCTAAACTAAATCAAAATAAACAATCGTCTTCAAATACAGTTAATACCGCCAATGCTCCAAAAACCGCTGGAACGATGAATAAAGAAATTTTTAAAGATAAGGCCGAAGGACTTCTTAAGGAAGGTGGTGTTGATGGTGAAGGCAACTTTCATCTTGAACGACCAGGTGGCTTATCTCAGAATGTTTATCTAACATCTTCCACTATTGATTTGGCTGGATATATCGGAAAAAAGGTAAGGGTTTGGGGCGCTACTTTCAAAGGACAACAAGCTGGTTGGCTGATGGACGTTGGCTATATTGAAACTTTGTAAAACTCATGATTCAGTTTGATAATGTCAATAAAAAATTCCCATTCGGTAACACTGCTCTCAAAGATATTTGTTTAGAAATTGAAGACAATGAATTTGTTTTTGTGGTCGGTCCATCAGGTGCCGGAAAAACCACATTGTTGAAATTAATTACACGCGAACTTCTTCCCACCTCTGGATCGATTATTGTTGATGGGGTTGATATTAGTCAAAAGAAATATCATCAAACAGATAAATTGAGACAAAAAATCGGAATGGTATTTCAGGATTTTAAAATTCTTAATGAAAAAACTGTTTTTGAAAATGTTGCGCTTGCTTTGGCAATTTCACATCTAAGTTCAGACGCAATAAAAACTGCGGTTCATCAGGCTTTGCAAGCAGTGGGATTAAAAGACAAAGACGACTTTTTTCCGCTTCAGTTATCCATGGGAGAGCTACAACGCGTTGCAATCGCACGTGCCATTTCCGGTGAGAGAAAATTAATTATTGCAGATGAGCCAACCGGTAATCTTGATCCGCAAACAACCTGGGAAATTATGAAGATCTTCAAAAAACTTGAAGGAAAAAAAACTATTATTATTGCTACTCATAATACCGACGTGGTTAATAGCTTTAAAAAACGCGTGATTATTGTCAAAGAAGGAAAAATTGTGAAAGACACACGTAAAGGAGGATATGATTTATGAATAAACTTTTCAAATCAATTCGACGTGCTCCATATCAATCATTCGCCGCTTTCCTGATGCTATTTATGAGTTTACTGATGGCAACAGCACTGCTTTTTTCAATTGGATCCCTCTATGGTTTGCTTGGATATGTTGAAACCCGACCTCAAGTGACCGTGTATTTTCAAAACACTGCTACCGAAAGCCAAATTGCAAAAATAAAACAAGAATTAATTGATTCTGGAAAGGCTCTTTCTGTGAAATATGTCACGCAAACAGAAGCCTTTGAAACTTATAAAGTATTAAATAAAGACAATCCCTTGCTTTTAGAAATGGTAACGGCTGACATTTTGCCAGCATCTTTGGAAATTAACGCAAAAAAACCCGTTTATCTTCCGCAAATTGCAGAATTTCTTCAAAAAAAACCCGGAGTAAATGAAGTGGTTTTTCAAAAAATAATTATTGACCGACTTATCCAACTAACCGCAATTATTAGAACTATCTCCCTGACATTTTTTATCTTTTTGACAATTACAACCATGATAATTCTCTTCACGATCACTCATTTTAAAGTCGCTTTGAAAAGAGACGAAATTGAGTTATTGCGTTTGCTGGGTGCATCAAATAATTTTATTCGCTGGCCTTTTTTCCAAGAAAGTCTTGTCTTTGCTTTTTTCTCTGCCACCAGTGCATTTCTCTTTTTTATCGGTCTGATTTTTTATTTTTCTCCTTTTATTAATGGTTACTTGCGAGGAATTGACCGGTTGACAATTAATTTTGACTGGACACAAATAACCGTCTGGCCGCTTAATTTGATTTGGTTAGCGACTATCTATTTTGGGATTTTATTGTTCGGATGTTTCACCTACCTCACCGCCAGCTTCTTTGCCACAAAGAAATTTATTAAGTGACATTGCTTGTTATAATTAATTTATGAAACTTCGGTTACTTTTAATAATTGGTCTTATTGTTGTTTTATTTGCAAATACTGGTTTTGTTTTTGGAGAGGACAAGTCAGAGATTGAAAAAAAAATTGAGGAATACAAAAATAAATTAGTAGACCTTCGTTCTCAAAAAAATACTTTAGCTTCACAGATTCAATATATGGATACACAGGTATATTTGACAGAACTTCAAATCGAAGAAACCGAAGGAAAAATTATTCAAACCCAAAAAGAGATTGAATCGTTAACAACAAAAATTGAAGGATTAGACACTTCATTAAGTTATCTTTCAAAGCTTTTAATTAACCAGGTAATCGAAGGTTATAAAAAAAGAACAGTTTCTTATTTTGCATTATTTCTTGACAGTAACAATGCACAAGACTTATTTAATAGATTGCAATATTTAAAAACCACTCAAAACAACAATCAAAAAACTCTGATTCAAGTGCAAAGAACTAAACTTAATTTTGAGGACCAAAAAAAACTCCGTGAAGAAAAAAAAACTGAACTGGCAAAACTAAGCGAAACCTTAGCTCAACAAAAAAGTTCATTAGCAGTTCAAAGAAATTCAAAACAAAAACTATTAGCTGACACTCAAAATAACGAAAGTGTGTATCAAAAATTATTAACACAAGCTGAGCAACAACTACGCGCATTTAAATCTTTTGTTCAAGGATCTGGTGTAGGTATAATATCCAGCAATCAACTTGGATCAGGCTCAGACGGAGCTTATTACTCACAGCGTGATGAACGCTGGGCAAATAAAACAATTGGATATAGTAGCGAAAATGTTCTTGATGTTGGTTGCCTTCTCACATCAATCAGTATGTTTGCAAAAAAAACAGGAAGCAATATAACGCCACTTGATATTGCTTCTGATGTCAATCGTTTCTACGGTTCAACTGCGCTAATGTCATTACCCTGGGCAGGGGTGTCAGGAAAAGGTTATGTGAGTTTATCTATCGGAGATATTGACGGCGAACTTGAACAAGGTAATCCTGTAATTGTTGGTGTAATGATTAATAATTGTAGTTGGGGTGGAAATCATTTCGTCTTACTAATTAAAAAGGATGGTTCAGATTATATTATGCATGATCCAGTTTACGGACCGGATTTGAAGTTTAGTACTCATTATGGAACTATTTGTTCTGCTGCGACGTTTAGATAAAAATGTTGTCTATAGTCCGTTGACAAATAAATAAAAATCGTTTAGGTTGATGGAATGAGGCGGATTATTGGTTTAATAATTCTTCTTGTTATGTCAGCAGTCTATGCTAATCATTTAGTCCTCGCTGAATTGGTAATTAATGAACTCTACCCTGCTCCATCAACCGGAGAAACCGAATGGGTGGAATTGTTTAATAATGAAAATTCCGTAATTGATATTACAAATTATTCTTTAAGTGATTTAAGTAATAATAAAATTAAAATTGCAACTACGTCTGCAAACCCTTATGAGTATATTATCACCACATCTACAAATGTTTTGAATAATACTGGAGATACTATTTTTCTAAAAAACGCATTAACGGAAGTGATTGACATTGCAACTTATTCGGGCACGTTTACTACGGAAAAAACTTGGACAAGGTGCCCTGATGGATTTGGTAGTTGGTTTGCTTTGAATACCACAAGTAAACAGAGTAGTAATGAAACTGCTTGTGCGGTTTTAACACCAACCCCAACTCCAACCTTATTACCAACAACTACTCCTACTCCAACAACAATTCCCACACCAACAAATCAACATTCAGCCTCTTCTGTTCCAAACGCCACGCCAACTCAAGTTATATCATCGACTCCTACAAGTCTATCGCCTACGCCTACACCAGTCCCAACAATAATTATTAATAATATTTACCTATCAGAAATAATGGCAAGTCCCAATGCTGGGGAAAATGAATGGGTTGAACTTTATAACGACAATGATTATTCTGTAACTCTTGAAAATTGGGCAATTGATGATCAGGTTGGCGCTGGAGCGACACCCTTTCATTTTTCTTTAACTATTTCAGCACACGAGTATAATTCGATCAATTTAGCAAAAACCATGTTTAATAATGACGGAGATCAAGTTAATTTATATAACTCAAACGACACACTTCAAGATAGTTTTGAATATCAAAAGAGCGGAAAAAATATTTCGCTTGGTCGAATGAGTTGGGAGAATGATGATTATTGCGAACAAACACCGAGTAAAAATCTGCCAAATAACAACTGTATTACAGATACAACTACATTAACATCAATCACACATATTCCAACGCCAATTCCTACAATAAAAACTGTCAAAAACAGTACAAATATTACTTCTTCAATAAAACCGCAAACTTCTTATATATCTCCAAGTATTATTTCAAATGGTCGTTTACCGATACATATTACTCATCCAGTTAATTACAATTCAAATGTCTTGGGGTTAACCAGTACTTATTCAATGCCAAAAAAATATCCATTAATAATTAATTATTTGAATTTCATATCCTTTTCGTATTCTTTTTTGACTATTGGTGGAATACTCGCTAAAATAAAAAGATGGTCTTAAAAAGAATTTTTCTGCATTATTTACCAGTTTGTTTATGGATGACATTAATTTTTTATCTTTCTTCTCAACAAAAAATTAGTGTCAGTCCGACTTACGTATTTAATTTTATTATTTTTAAATTTTTACATGTAACGGAATATGCGATTCTGTATTTTCTTTGGTGGTGGGCTATATCAAACAAAAAAAATGCTTTTCACCATCAAAAATACCTTTGGGTAGGACTTTTTAGCTTAGCTTTTGCAATTTCAGATGAGATTCATCAAACATTTGTTCCAACACGGGAAGGAACAGTGCGTGATGTTTGCATTGATGGAATTGGAATTACTATAATGTATATAGTTATTAATCAAAGTACCATTAGGAAACAGCTAAGAAAAATATGGATATAAGAACTTTAAAAGATCGTATTGCTCATTTTTTCATACCAAAAGAATCAAATAATTTCCGTGCCAAATCAATTAGCCTTGATTTTTTAGCTGTATATCTTTTATTAGCTTTTTGTCTCACATTCATAATCAAAAACGGCTCAATTCCACTTAATCACGTATTAGGACTAGCTACGGATATTACAGTTGAAAAATTAATCCAGCTAACAAATAGTCAAAGACAAAAATACAACTTATCAGACCTCGAGTACAATGATAAGTTAAATCAAGCAGCGCAAAAAAAAGCACAGGACATGTTTACTAAAAATTACTGGGCGCACTATGGACCAAGTGGTTCAGCTCCTTGGGATTTTATTATGGCTTCTGGTTATCAATATGAATATGCCGGAGAAAATTTGGCAAAAAATTTTCTCTTTTCTCAAGGAGTAGTTGACGCTTGGATGGAATCCCCCACTCATCGCGCAAATTTATTAAGAAAAGAATACTCTGATGTTGGTTTTGCTGTGGTAAACGGCGTTCTGAATGGAGAAGAAACAACATTAGTGGTGCAGATGTTTGGAAAACCGCTGGCATCTTCTTCATTATTGCCAATAAAAAATGTTGAAGCCGCAGCCCCTCTTCCAGATCAATTATCCAAGTCATATCCAGACACACAACCAGTTGTGAAAAAAAATATTGTTAATACTAATATTAGTGGAACTAAATTAAAAGTTGATTTTAGTCTTATATTTTTCTGTTTATTAATTGTCCTTTTTGCCCTTGATCTTTATTTCGCCAGTCGAATGCATGTAATTCGTGTTTCCGGAAAAAGCTTAGCACACCTACTTTTCCTTGGAGCGTTTATTTTTGGAGTTATATTATTCATTTCGCGCGGAAATATTCCCGACTATGCAGCTTTTATTAAATCACATTAAATCCGAAGTTCGACTGCACTTATTTGATTATCTGGTGCTGATAACTGCCAGTGGGTTATTTTTAGTTTTGTTACAAATTTTTTCTTATTCCCGTTTTTACGTATTTCTAATCACACTAGGATACTCTATTGTCTATATTATTTGGGGCACATATCATCATGCCCGCAAAGACGACTTACATCTTAAAAATGTGTTAGAATATATCATCATTGGTTTTATTGTCTTACTATTTTCAATACTAATTATTTATTAATATGAAAGGTGTAATTTTAGCTGGTGGTTTAGGAACAAGGCTCTATCCACTCACATATGCAACAAATAAACACTTGTTGCCTGTTTTTAACAAACCGATGATATATTATCCAATACAAACACTCGTAAATGCCGGAATTAATGAAATTTTAATTGTTGTTTCAGGACCTCATTCCGGTCATTTTATTAATGTTTTAAAAAACGGAAAAGAAGTTGGAATTAAACATTTGGAATATGCTTATCAAGAAAAAGCCAATGGTGGTATCGCAGATGCGCTTGCCCTGGCGGAAGACTTTGCTGACAAACAACCAATCGCCGTGATACTTGGAGACAACACAACTGACGCTGATATTAGTGAAGCGGTCAAGAAATTCAAAGAAGGAGCGCTTGTCTTCTTAAAAAAAGTTAAGGACCCGCATCGCTTTGGAGTTGCCCGCTTTGATTTAAAAAATAAAGAAAAAATCATTGAAATTATTGAAAAACCAAAAAACCCTCCATCCGATTTAGCAGTTACAGGTCTTTATATTTATGATAAACAAGTCTTTGACTTTATAAAAAATTGTGATCCTGACTATATCGGTCGCGGAGAACTGGAAATTACTCAAGTTAATAATTTCTATATTAACAAACAAATGCTCCATTGGTCAGAGCTTGATGGTCATTGGCTTGATGCCGGAACTTTTGAAACTTTGCTAGCAGCTAATCAATATTGGGCAAAAAAATTAACAAAAATTAATTAATATTATTATAAAATAACACTATGGACTCAACTCAACTTTTACTAACAATTATTTTAACTGTATCAACTATTTTAGCAATTATTATTGGTATCCAGTTGATTTTTGTTTTAAAAGAATTAAGACGAACGCTTTTAAATATCAATAAAATTGTTGGAGGATTAGAGTCAGTTGGAGTTGGAATTGAAAACGAATTTTCTGAAATATTCGGTTTTGTTAAAGGTATTCGAAACCTTATTAGAATTGTTGAGAGTTTAAATCATAAAAAAAATGAAAAATAAACAATCTATAAATAACGTACATGGGAATTTTTGGACCGGTTTTGGTCTTGGAAGTGTAATGGCTTTAATCGCCCTTTATGCATTTGGAACAAAAAAAGGTCGTAATAATTTACAAAAAATAATGAATATAGCAGAAAATTGGGAGGATCATCTTGTGTCAATAACAAAAGAGGTTGAAACTGTTCTTAACAATCGAAAAGAAAAAAATAAAGATGAAAATTCAAATTTTATTGGACAACTTTTAAATAAAATTAAGTCGAAAAGTAATTAAAAAAATAACTTGGCTTGACAAAGTTTCAACAGCATGATATATTTGTAAAGTTTTTTTACTCCCTATTTTATATGGGAGTTTTATTGTTATCTAATATATTGAGCTTCAATCCCGATGACAACCTCTAACAAAACCCAACCACCCACAGAAATCCTACTCGGAACAGAGGAATCAGAAATTAAAAACATTGACCTAATTGAAATTCAAAAAAATTCTTGGAATCAATTTTTAACAAAAGATCTTAAAGAAACGCTTCAAGATTTTTTTCCAATTAATGATTATACAGATAAAAAATTTACTCTCTATTTTGAAGACATCACAATTGGAGAGCCTCACTTTCCATTACCTCTTTGTCAACAAAAAAAATTGACATACGAAACGCCAGTCTATGCAAGATTAAATTTAATTAATAAAAAAACCGGCGCTCAAAAGAAACAAGATGTCTATGTTTTTAACTTGCCAAAAATGACTGAAAAAGGTACTTTTATTGTTAATGGTATTGAACGTGCAATAATCAGTCAAATTGCCAGATCCCCAGGTGTTTATTTTACCGCTCAAATTGATAAGAGTACTGGTCAAACATTATATAACGCAGAAATTCGTCCTTATATTGGAGCTTGGCTTGATTTAACGATTAACAAGAATGGTTTACTTGAAATGAAAATAAATAAAAAGAGAAAGTTTTTAGCCTCTGTATTACTTCGAGCATTTGACGGCCAATCAAATAATCAGCTCTTTGAAAGTTTCGCAGACCTTGATAAGGATCTTCTAGAAAAATATATTATCCCGACTTTTAAAAAAGACAAGTCAAAAAATAGAGATGAAGCTGTTCTTGAGTTTTACAGAAAAGTTAAACCAGGCGAACCATTGGTTATTGAAAATGCTTATGAAACTCTTAATTCGATGCTTTTTAACCCTAGAAAATATACAATGATGTCGGTTGGACGTTATAAAATTAACAAGAAACTTGGTTTAAATCTCGAGGTAAAAAAAGAAAATTTTGTACTAACAAAGGCTGATATTATCGCAACAATTAAATATTTAGTTAACCTTACCAAAGGCCGGGGCCAATTTGATGACATCGATCATCTTGGTAATCGTCGACTTCGAACAGTAGGTGAACTGATTAGTATGTATGGAATTCGAATTGGAATGCTTAGAACCGAGAAAGAGATTAAAGAAAGAATGAGTTTAGTTACTAATGATGTAAGCCCAACACCGGCACAAATTGTTAACTCAAAACCGGTAATTATGGCGATTAATTCTTTTTATCGAACAAGTCAATTGTCAACAATCGTTGATCAAACAAATCCTCTTTCTGAGCTAGACAATATGCGTCGTATCACAGTAGGCGGACCTGGTGGTATAGAAAAAGAACGTGCTTCATTTTCAATTCGAGATATTTCATCATCACAGTACGGAAGAATATGTCCAATTCGTTCTCCAGAAGGTCCAAATATTGGTGTAGTTATCTATTTAGCGCTTTATAGTCGTGTTAATAAATATGGATTGTTAGAAACTCCATATAAAAAAGTTATTAAGGAAAAAATTAATGGAAAAATTCGTATTAAAGTTAGTAATGAGATTAATTATTTACAAGCTGATGATGAAGAGAAGTATTATATTACATCATCATCAAACTTAGAAATTGATAAAAAAGGATATATTGTTCCTGAAGCTCTTGTAGCTCGTCATAAAGGAGAAATAATTGAAATTGATACAGAAAAAATTGATTATATTGATATTTCACCTCGACAAGTTCTCGGAACATCAGCAACTTTGATTCCTTTTCTTCAAAATGATGATGCGTCGCGTGCACTAATGGGCACTCACATGCAATGTCAAGCTGTCCCGTTGGTTAAACCACAAGCACCTTTGGTTGGAACAAACATGGAAAGAACAATAACTAAGGCATTAAACAGGACAATTACAGCGCCTGAAGACGGAATTGTGTCCTATATCGATGCAAATCAAGTAATTATTACTGGAAAAAGTGGGAAAAAATATCATTATGAATTAGAACGCTTCCGAAAAACAAACAAAGATTTGTGTTTTGACCAACGTCCTAAAGTATCTCCACAACAAAAAGTTAAAAAAAATGATTTATTGGTTGATGGACCAGCAACAGATAACGGAAAACTTGCTCTTGGAAAAAATTTAGTCATCGCCTACACTTCACTTGACGGATTAGGATACGAAGATGGTTTTGTTGTTTCTGAGCGTTTAATTAAAGACGATGTTTTTACTTCAATAAGTAGCGAAGAATTTATCGCGGATCTTGTAGATACTAAACTTGGACCAGAAGAATTAACTAGAGATATTCCAAATGTTAGAGAAGAAATTTTACAAAATCTTGACAAGGATGGTTTGGTCGTTTTGGGTACTGCTGTAAAAGGTGGTGACGTCCTAATCGGTAAAGTTGCTCCAAAAGGTGAAAAGGAATTAACAGCGGAAGAAAGACTACTTCGCGCAATTTTCGGTGAAAAAGCTAAAGACGTTAAAGACACTTCGTTACGTATTCCTTATGGAAAAAGAGGTGTTGTTGTAAATATTGAAGTCATTGATAGTAAAAAAGATCCAAATGAACTTGAACCAAGTATTATTAAACGTATCTTAGTAAACACATCACAGCTCAGAAAAATTTCTATCGGAGATAAACTTGCAGGCCGTCATGGAAATAAAGGTGTTATATCGAAAATACTACCAGAGCATGATATGCCTTACTTAGCTGATGGTACACCGGTTGATGTAATTCTTTCTCCTCTTTCAGTCTTATCTAGAATGAACTTGGGCCAATTTTTTGAATCACTTTTAGGTATGATTGCATATAAAAATAACTTAAATATTAGCGCTCCTGTTTTTGAAAAAATTAAAGAAGATTTTATTATCAATGAACTAAAAAAACTTAATTGGCCACTTGATGGAAAAGTCACTTTATATGATGGAAAATCAGGTCAACCATTTGACAGAAAAATTCTCGTTGGAAATGGATATATTATGAAACTTATCCACATGGTGGAGGACAAATTCCATGCACGCTCTGTAGGTCCATACTCCTTAGTAACTCAGCAACCGCTTGGTGGAAAATCTCAAATGGGTGGACAAAGATTTGGAGAAATGGAAGTTTGGGCTTTGGAAGCACATCGCGTTCCAACTGTTTTGCAAGAAATGCTTACAATTAAAAGTGATGATGTACGAGGAAGAACAAAGGCTTTTGAATCAATCATTAAAGGTCTTGAAATCCCTCAATCTAGTGTTCCGGAATCATTCCATGTCTTATTAAAAGAATTAAACGCACTTGGATTATCAATTGATTATATTAAATAACAATCATGGAGGAAAATATTGCCGTTGATTTTAGCGGTTTGAAAATTCGTTTAGCTGCCCCTGAAGATATTGTCAATTGGTCAAAAGGAGAAGTCACTAAACCAGAAACTATCAATTATCGAACGTTTAGAGCTGAAAAAGACGGTTTGTTCGACGAAAGAATTTTTGGTCCAACAAAAGACTACGAATGTTATTGTGGAAAATACAAACGAATGCGTTACAAGGGAATCACTTGTGATCGATGCGGTGTTGAAGTAACCACATCTGCCGTTCGTCGTGAAAGAATGGGGCATATAAAACTTGCAACTCCAATTGCACATATCTGGTATTTTAAAGGCGCCTCTGCTCCATTAAGTATCATTATTGATATTCCACCACAGGCACTTGAAAGAATAATCTACTATGCCCTCTATCTTGTAAAAGAAGTTGATAAAGATAAGCAAAAAATAGCACTTACAAAACTTGAAACACTCAGGGATGAAACGCTTAAACAAATTGATGAAGAATATGAAAAAAATAAAGAAATTCTTCGCAGTGAATATACCAAACAAAAAGAAGTTTTAAAGAAAAACATTAATAATCAAGAACAACGTGAACTCACACTCCAAGAGATTAGTGTTAAAGAAAAAGAAAAAATTCGCGTAATTTCAGAACAAACAGTAGAAAAAAGAGCGCATAATAATAGCTACTATGATCGATTAATTAAACTCATAAAAAATATTAAATCAAATGACACTCTTGAAGAAGATGATTATCTTTTCTTCCGTGAAAAAGAAGTCGAAGATTTCATAAAAGTCGGAATGGGATCAGAGGTTGTTTATGAAATGCTTACTCAACTTAATCTTTCAGAATACTATCAATCCACACTTAAAGAACTTGAAAAAGCCAAAGGCGATCGTCGAAACAAATTGTTAAAAAAAGTGCGAATTATTGAGGCACTTTTAAAGAGTAAAATTTCTCCTTCATGGATGATATTGACCGTATTACCTGTTGTTCCACCAGATCTACGACCAGTTGTTCAATTACCAGGAGGAAAGTTTGCAACCTCAGATTTAAATGATTTTTATCGTCGCGTCATTAACCGTAACAATCGTTTAAAACAATTAATAGATCTTGGAGCTCCTGAAATTATTCTTCGAAACGAAAAACGAATGCTTCAGGAAGCGGTTGATTCACTTTTAGATTTGCAAAAATCTCGAGGAAAAGCGCGAAATCAAACAGGACCTGTTAAGGTCTTAAAATCACTATCTGATATTCTACGTGGAAAACAAGGAAGATTCCGTCAAAATCTACTTGGGAAAAGAGTTGACTATTCCGGAAGATCAACCATCATTGTTGGTCCTGAATTAAAAATCAATCAATGCGGACTTCCAAAAGAAATGGCGTTGGAATTATTTAAACCATATTTGCTTCATGAGATAATTATCCGTGGATTAGCGCCAAATATTAAAAGTGCAAAAAATTTCCTCGATCTTCGCGAGCCGGTTGTTTATGATATACTAGAAGAAATTAGTAAAAATCACCCAGTATTACTAAATCGTGCACCAACGCTTCATAAATTATCAATTCTAGGTTTTTATCCTGTACTAACAGATTCTTACGCAATTAAGCTTCATCCAACTGTCTGTTCAGGTTATAACGCTGATTTCGATGGTGATGCTATGGGTGTTTTTTTACCCCTTTCCGAAACAAGTATTAATGAAGTAAAAAGTCGAATGATGCCATATCACAATTTGTTAAAGCCATCTGACGGTACACCAATCATTCTTCCAAACAAAGAAATGGCTTTGGGAATTTACTACATTACCACACTTGATGCAACATTTAATCACTTAAAAGATACGGAACTGAAATATTTTTCAAACTCAGATGAAGCAATTAATATCTATAACCTTAACCATATACAAATAAGGCAACCAATACTTGTCAAAATCAAAGAAGAATATATTCGGACAAGCGTTGGTCGTCTGATATTTAATCAGAACTTACCAGAATCACTTCGTTTTATAAATAACGACGTTAAAGCGTCTGATGTCAAAGATATAATAATTTCTGCGATTAAAATTTATGAAAACAAAGAAGAGGTTGGTGAGTTAATTGATCGCTTAAAAGAAGTTGGTTTTTGGGGAGCCACCAGAGCCGGTGGATTATCTTTATCAATTTTCGACTGTGTCGTCCATCCGGATAAAGATAGAATTGTAAACGAAACTCAAGAACAGGTTAGAAAAATTGAAAAAAATTATCAACAAGGATTACTCACGCTTGAAGAAAAAAAGCGTCATTCAAATAAATTATGGATTGAAACCACAGAAAAATTAGCCGACTTAACATGGGATTTGTTAGATGAAGAAAACCCAGTAAAATTGATTATTAAATCCGGTGGTGCCCGTGCATCACGCGAACAATTAAAACAACTTTCCGCAATAAAAGGGCTAGTTGTTGACCCATTAGGAAAGATTATTGAAGTGCCTACAAAATCAAACTATCGTGAGGGAATGTCCGTTTTTGAATATGTTATTTCCGCTCGCGGTGCTCGTAAAGGATTAACTGACTCAGCCTTAAAAACAGCCGATGCTGGATACTTAACCAGACGCTTAGTTGACGTCTCTCACGATATGATTGTCAGAGAAGCCGATTGTCAAACTGATGAAGGTTTGTTGATTAATACCACCGAAGAACGTGGTGAACATTTTTTCGACCGAATTAAAAATCGTTTTTCTTTACAAACCGTTACTGACGATAAAAAACATGTTATTGTCGAAGCAAATGGATTAATAGATGAAGCGGTTATTGATAAAATTAAAAAGGCTCAAATTAAAAAGATCGTTACCCGCTCTGCTTTATATTGTAAATCCAAATATGGAGTCTGTCAGAAGTGCTATGGAATTGACTTATCAAACAATCAAATCGTTGATATTGGTGTTCCGGTCGGGGTAATGGCGGCTCAATCCATCGGCGAGCCTGGTACCCAATTAACCATGCGTGTCAGACATTTTGGAGGTATTGTTATCTCCGATGTTACCCAAGGATTGCCAAGAGTTGAAGAACTTTTGGAAACACGAACGCCAAAAATTGTTTCTCCAATTGCCGATATTGCTGGTAAAGTCAGTATTCACGAAGATAGCGAAAGAGAGGTATATGTAATTAAAATTACACCAACCGATACAAGCATCACTCAAGAGCCGGAATTTATTGTTCCTACTAACCAAAAACTAAAATTTAAAGATGGTGACCTCATCACAAAAGGATCGCAAATTTCAGAAGGATACCTTGATGTAGACGATATTCTTGCAATTAAGGGCCTACGAGCAGCGCAGTTATATCTGCTAAATGAAATTCAAAGGGTTTATGAGTCCCAAGGTATCCCAATTCACGATAAACATTTCGAAGTAATCATTCGAAAAATGAGTGATAAAGTAATTATTGAAGAGGAAGGTGATACTGCCTTTATCAAAGACGAGGTTGTTTCTCGAATTCGTTTTGAAGAAGAAAATAAAAAAATCTTAGCTCAAGGCGGAAAACCGGCAGTTGGAAAGATCTCAATTCTTGGGATTACACGTGCAGCCATTTATACTGATTCTTGGCTATCAGCCGCTTCATTCGAACAAACTACAAGTGTATTAAGTAATGCCGCCATTAAAGGTCAGGTTGATTACTTGTTAGGATTAAAAGAAAATGTTATAATAGGCAGGCTGATTCCTGTAACAGCCGAACTAATCGATAAATATTACGGAAAATTTGTTAATAAATATGCCGACAATCAATCAACTGGTGAAAGCGAATCGCCACAAAAAAATTAAAAAATCACGTGCTGCTGCGCTAAAAACAAGTTTTAATGCGTTGCAACGCACATATGTTTCTACAATTAATCCACTTAAACGTGGTGTTTGTACTATTGTAAGAACCATGACGCCAAAAAAACCAAACTCAGCTCTACGTAAAGTTGCAAGAGTCCGCCTATCAAACAAGACAGAAGTTACAGCCTATATCCAAGGAGTAGGTCATAATTTAGCTGAGCATTCAATTGTCCTGATTCGTGGAGGGCGTGTTAAAGATTTGCCCGGAGTTAAATATCATATTGTCCGTGGAAAGTTTGATACAACCGGCGTTTCCAAAAGAACGACATCACGTTCAAAATATGGAACGAAATTAGAAGTAGTCAAAGCAAAAGCTTAATTATTTTTATAAAAACCCATGCCAAGACATAATTATAAACGCATACCAACTAAATCCGATCCCATCTACCAAAGCATTGAGGTAGCTAAATTAATTAATTACGTGATGCTTGATGGGAAAAAAAGCGTTGCCCAATCCATTGTTTATGGATTAATTGAAAAACTTAAAAAAGAATCAGAAAATCCACTTGAAGTATTAAATAAAGCAATTGCCAATGTTTCTCCGATTCATGAAGTAAAGCCTCGACGACTTGGAGGAGCTTCCTATCTTGTTCCAATTGAAGTCCGCAAAGAAAGAAGATTATTTCTAGCTTTAAACTGGATTGTCAACGCAGCAAAAACACGAAGCAATAAAGAGTTCCATACCTTTAGCGAAAAATTATATGCTGAAATAAAAGAAGCATCACAACAACAAGGAGCCGCATTTGCCAAAAAAACACAAACAGAAAAGCTTGCCGATGCCAATCGTGCATTTTCCCACTTAAAGTGGTAATGTTCTGAATATTTTATTTTTTAATTTTTATTTATTATATTGATATAATGGCTCAACAAAATCCAATTACAAAAAATCGTAACGTCCCAACTGATAAAATCAGAAATGTTGGAATAATTGCCCATATTGATTCTGGTAAAACCACCACAACAGAACGACTTTTATTCTATACAGGACGAAGCTATAAAATTGGGGATATTGATGAAGGCACAACTCAGATGGACTGGATGCCACAGGAACGTGAACGTGGAATCACAATTGTCTCTGCTGCTACAACCACTTATTGGAAAGGTGTAAGGATAAACGTCATTGACACTCCAGGACACGTTGATTTCACAGCTGAAGTCGAGCGATCACTACGTGTTCTTGATGGTGGAGTGGTAATTTTTGATGCAGAAGAAGGTGTTCAAAGTCAATCAGAAACTGTTTGGCGTCAAGCTGATAAATATAAAGTGCCGCGAATTTGCTTCATTAATAAAATGGACAAGCTCGGAGCAGACTTTATGGGAACTGTTGGTGAAATTCGTGATCGTCTCGGTGCCAACCCGGCTATCATGGTCTATCCAATCGGTAAGGAAGATGAGTTTAAAGGAGTAATTGATCTTCTCACATTAAAAGCGATGTACTGGGAAAAAGACCCTCAAGGAATTGAATATGATATTAAAGATGAAATTCCAGAGAATTTAAAAAAAGAAGTAATGGAGGCACGGGCAAAATTAATGGAACAAGTAGCTGAAACTGACGATGCGCTTCTGGCTAAATATTTAGCCGGGGAAACATTGAATATTGAAGAGGTCAAGGCAGCGCTTAGAAAAGCTACGATTGGATACAAATTAATTCCAATTTTCTGTGGCACTTCTCTACGTAATAAAGCCGTTCAACCGGTTCTTGACGCACTTATTGATTATCTTCCATCTCCTAAAGATTTACAAACTGTTGATGGTGTTGATCCAATCACTAAAGAAACTATGAGTCGAAAACTTATTAATGAAGAAAAATTTTCCGCACTAACTTTCAAAATTCAACTTGATCCCCACGTGGGGAAGATAAACTATACCCGAATTTATTCAGGAACACTTGAGTCAGGATCATATGTCTACAATGTCAACAAAGGAAAGCGCGAACGTGTCAGTCGTATTCTTCTGATGCATGCCAACCAACGAGAAGAAATCGATAAAGCCTATGCTGGAGAAATCGTTGCTCTAGTTGGTCCTAAAGACACCAAAACTGGGGATACTTTAGCAGATCAAGATAGTCCAATTTTGTTGGAACAAATCAATTTCCCAGAACCGGTTATTTCGCTTGCTATTGAACCAAAAACAAAAGCTGATCAGGAAAAATTATCTTACTCTCTTCAAAGATTAGCAGAAGAAGATCCAACATTCAGAGTAAAAATAAATCATGAAACAGGACAAACAATTATTGCTGGTATGGGAGAATTACATTTGGAAATTTTAGTTGATCGCATGAAACGGGAAATGGGTATGAATGTTAATGTTGGAAAGCCACAAGTTGCTTACAAAGAAACAATCACAAAAGCAGCTGAGGGTGAGGGTAAATATATCAAACAAACCGGAGGACATGGCCAATATGGACATTGTTTAATCAAAATGAATCCGCTTGGACGCAGCGAAGGAGTTAAATTCTCAAACAAAATCAAAGGTGGTTCAATTCCATCTGAGTTTATCGGATCTATTGAAAAAGGTGTTAAAGAAGCATTGGAAAAAGGTGTATTACTTGGATTTCCTCTCATTGACGTTGAGGTTATATTATATGATGGAAGCTATCACGATGTTGATTCGTCAGACATTGCTTTCAAAATCGCCGGATCCATGGCTATCACTGACACAGCAAAACGTGCTGGTCTCACATTACTAGAACCGATCATGAAACTCGAGGTCACGGTTCCAGAAGAGTTTATGGGAGTTGTTATCGGAGATATTTCCAGTAAACGTGGAAAAATTCTTGGCACCGAAAAACGCTCAAAATCAGTTGTCATTAAGACATCATCTCCTTTATCTGAATTATCAGGTTATTCCACATCACTACGCTCTCTCACTGAAGGACGTGGTTTTTTCTATATGGAACCTTCCCACTACGAACAAGTCCCAACTAACATTCTAAAAGCAATGTTGGAGAAAAAATAATTCCGATATTTCTTTACCCTCAGCTCCACCATAGCCCCCATCTCTTATTTGCATATTCGTTGATTAGGATTGTTTTGTTTTATTAGTATCATATCACTTTCTTTTCCTTAAAACTAAAATAACCTTCTTCTGTAATAATTATATGATCAAGTACTTCGATTCCCAAAATCTTACCTGCTTCAACTAATCTTTTAGTGATTATTATATCTGCCTCCGATGCAATCGCTTCACCCGATGGATGATTATGAAGCAAAATCACGCCTGCGGCCAATCTTCTAATTGCCGGTTCAAACACTTCACGCGGATGCACAACGCTCATATCAAGCGAGCCAATCGAAACCACTTCCTGATCTAAAATTACATTACGTACATCAAGGTATATCGCAATAAAATGCTCTTTTTTTTGCCTACCCAAATATTTAAACTGTTGCCAAATAATTGATGGGGAGTCGACCGAACCAATTTTTGGTTCAAAATTTATCCGGCGGAACAATTCAAATCCTGCCAACAATCGAGCACTTTTAACCCAACCAATTCCACTAATGTTGCTTAGTTGAGAAATTGAAGCGTTTAATAAACTTGCGTTTTTAAATTGTTTCAATACTTTTTTTGATAACTGTAGCACATTTTCCCCTTTCCTACCGTTTCCCAGAATAAGTGCTAATAATTCAGCATTATTTAATTTTCCCATACCATAACGTCGCAGTTTTTCCCTTGGTTGCTCAATTTTTTCCATCTCTCTAATTTTCATCGTAATATTATTTTTATACACGTCAATTCCTACGTTTTCAACGGTTTATAGTCATCATTTACACCACAATAAAGCGTCAATAGAAGATAATTACGAACATATATCACGAAAGTTCCAACGCACAAATAATATGACTTATAAAATCCTTCTTTCTTCCCCTAACTACTTACTACTAAATACTGTCTACTATTACTTGAGCCACTCAACATAATCACAACCGGTTGCAGTACGACTGGCCGCATCCCATCCGCTAGTTGAACATTTTTTCATCTGTTTCCCATTGGAAGTGGTCACTTTCACCAGCTTATTTTCACATTTTGGACAAGTTTCATCAAGTGGTTCAGTCACAGCTTTCACCCATTCAAAATAATCACAACCACTGGCAGTTTTTGTTTTTGGATCCCAAACATTGGTGGAACACTTTTTCATTTTTTTATTAAAACGTGTCATCGTCATCAAAAGTGGCGCCCCACATTTTGGACATTTTTCATCCAATGTCACCGGTTCCACTGCTAACCATTTCACATAATCACATCCGTCAGTCTGTCTTGTTTCAACATTCCAAACTCCGGTTGAACATCTTTGTAATTTTTTTCCGCTTTTTGTTGTAATCACTTCACTTAAAGCGCTTCCACATTTCGGACATTTATTTTCATCTATTTTTTCATCCATAGCTATTTTTTTAATTTATAAAATTTCATTTAAGTATAATCAAATTAAATTGCAATTACTATCATGTTTTCTTCTCCAAATTTTTCCCCTATCTCCCTAATTATCCCTCTCTTTACTCTTCACAACCCTCATCTCCCTTATCTCCCCTAAAATTTCCTTTATCCTCCTTTACTTTCCTTTAAATCCTTTATGCTTCTCGACTGTAAGTATTCCAACAATCCTCCATGCAGTTCGTTTTTACCGTTCCACAACTGAATATTGTAACCTTTGGGAAGTTCATCCGTGTTTTCCCTTCGAAAATCAATTGCCCGCACCTTGGGTGAAACTGCCAAACACATATCAAAATCAGGAGCTCCTTTTTTTTGAACGTATTTATCTCCCCAAATCTCAATCTCTTCTATTTCTTTAATTTTGCTTGCATCAATACCGGCGTTATGTAAAATATTTTTATCTTCTAGAACGTGTTTTATTGCTTTGGTTTTGTTTACTCCAGAAAGAATACTATCAAGCGCGAAAGTTCCTCCGAATCTTGGTTCAATTGGTAGCTGATTAACTGCATATTCTTTCTTTAAATATTCGAGTATTGGAAACCTCAGATCGTAGATGTTATGCATTTTTAAAACTTTTATTCCCAATTCTTGTTCCGCAGCGTTTTTTTGTTTTTCTGTTAAATTAATTGAGTTTGCAAATTCAAATGTAATTTGTGCTCCTCGGTCGGCAAGCATCGCTGCCAGTAGATTGTTATTTGAATTTTTTTTAAACTCATCTTTTGGCTGAGGTGAAAAAATTTGTAAATGAAATTTATCAATTGTTTTTTTAATAATTTCGCGCCATAATTTTTTTTGATCGTTAGTCATATGGCCTTCATATAATCCATAATATGGTTTTAAATTTATATTTCCGTCGTTTTGAAATCCCCACACTTCCGCTCCCATACAATGCGCGATAATGACCCGATAACGTAAAGCTGGTTCAATAAAATCAACAATCCGTTCTCTAATGCTTTGCAATCCCCCACCTGAAATCAAAAACAACACCTTTCCTTCACTTAATAGCTTATTTAATTCCATTATCATCTCCGGAGCTGCTTTACAATACACATCAGCCACTGTCTCATCCACATCCGCAAGAATAAGTTTTATTTTTGGATTAAACTTCAATATATTTTTCAGCATTTATAACAATTATACCCGTCAAGGTTAATTTTTGTAGAGATGCAACATATTTGAGCTCTAACTATAGTCTAATTAAATTTGGACCGGTTCCTGTGAAGAAAGAAGGTCAGGATCTTTAACTAGTCCATATATAGCATAATCCTCTTGAGTAAGATATGCCCATAACTTATCTCCGTATGACCAATGCCACCATTCTTTTGGATAGTTAACAAACCCCGCTTGGGTCATCGCGTCAGTTAATATTTGCCGATTTTTTCTTTGTTCGTCCGTAAGATCTTTACAATCCGTTGCTGCTTTTTCATCATATTCAAATTGATTTCCTACATCTATATATTCCCATTTTTTACTATCAGCTTTTCCATCTATTATTCTAACTAAACCAACATCAACCGCCCCACCTGTTACGTGGGGAGAACATATATCAGGATCAGAAACAAAAATATTAGCTTTTCGTTTAGCATCCTCTAAATTAGGATAAATTTCTTGTAGTTTTTCAACCTTTTTATCAAATAGTTGTTTTTGATGTTCATAAGTTCGATAACCCTCAATAAGAACTAAACCATAGCCTTCTGGTAAAACACTAGTTGCGGCCACCAATCGTTCCCGCACCCCGACTCTTGCCACCATATTTTGACTATCTTCAATTCCTTCAATTACTCTATTTGTACCCGATGGCAAACAAATTCGATCTAGGTCAAAAAGAGGAACCATTATTTCTCCATTATCTCTATCAGGGATGCGAGTAATTTCTGGACTATTTATAGTAGTAATTTTTTGAAGCGATCTAACTGTCAAACCATCATGTTTTAATACGTCCATGTGGCAATTGTAGCATATTCTCCAATACCATTTTCTTTAAAAAAATGTATAATTTGCCTTATGAAAACTAAATCAACCTCAAAAACCGAATCTTTTAAGGTCAAGGGCGATGATCTTTTGAAAAAAATTAAATCTTTAATTCACGAAGGAAATGTTAGAAAAATAAGCATTGAAGATAAAACGGGAAAAACGATTGTTGTCCTCCCACTCACCATTGGAGTTATTGGTGCAATACTAGTTCCCGTTCTTGCTGCGGTTGGTGCAATTGCCGCATTAGTAACCGAATGTATCATCAAAGTTGAACGAGAAAAGTAATCTAACCCCTCAACTCCCCATATTACCCATTTTTTATTCGAATATTCGTTAATTAGGATTGTTTTGTTTTATTCGTATCATTTATCTCTTCACCGTCTTTCCTGTTTTCGTGTCATAACATTCAGGAATCATAGAAGTTGGATAATTAGGATATGGAACTAAACTCACACACTCAATTGTCCCGTTTCCATCGGCCACAATTTTCCAAACCCCTACGTCCTTGACTGCAAAAAAATAACCACCACCAACCTCACTACTCTTTTCTTTAACTCCACCGCTTGCATATGTTCCATCGTTTTTACTGACAGTTAGTTCAATTTCATCAGTATTCCAGTTGTATTTTTTTACCAGTGCTTCTTTGATCAATGCGCTATCTGATGCAGTATTTATTTCGCATGGTTCTTCCCAAATACGCAAACATTTGTTTTTCACCTCACACCAAGAATATCCGGCTGGCCCAAGACAACCGTGTTCATCTTTCTCACCACCAATCACTGGATTGGTCGGGCTAATTTGCTGCGTCACGATTGGAATCACTGTTGGTGTTGGGATAACTTTTACCTGATTTTTTCCTGCCATAAAAGCCATCGCAGCAACTACTCCAACAATTGTTGCGATCATAAATCCAAACACAAAATTTTTCATATTTTAAAAATAACGAATAATTCTAATTATAACACTTCCCCCACATCCCTCAAATCCCTCATATCTCCCAGCTCCCCCTTCATTTATTCGCATACTCGTTATCAGTCGTATTTGTTTTTTATTCGTATCTTACTTTCTTGTGGAGCTCCCCGTCCCACTACGCGTAACAACATCTTTTTACAATCTTATGGGGAGCGAAATCCCGCCGAAGCAGAAAACAGTTTTACACATTTCTCTACAGTCAATTATTTCCTGTATTTTTCTGCGAAGGAGGATAATGCCCAAACAACTTCCAATAAAACCAGAGATTACCGATTTGAAATATTTGTAATACCAAAAATGCTTTTGCCGGAGTAATTTTGTCAGCTACAAAACCCAATAAAAATGCCATAAACCCAAAAAAAATGCTTCCGGCAAATGAAATAAGTGAGCCCATTGTTGCCCGTTGTTCTTGACTAAACTCTTCTTGGAATAATGCACTTTTGGTGACGGATGTTACTCCAAAGAAAAGTGAAGTAGTTGACATAATAAGTGGAGAAAATATTGTTGGAAAAGCTGTCGAGATAATATTCACTATCCGATTATAAATATTATCGATAATCAAAATCTTCAATCCATTAAATTTTTTAAGGATTCGTCCGGCAAAATGAAAACTGAGGGCCGCGCAAAAATTTGTGATTGCTTTGGCGATTCCAATTGCCCAGATAGGCCAAACCATGCTATAAAAAGCTGATTGGAATTGGTAAGATGCTTCTCCAAATCCATAACCCAAAACTGAAGAAATTGTTAATAGTCGCAGTTTTTCATTTTTTGCAAAATTAATATAAGCCGCTTTTAAGTGAGTGTAGATATTACCACTCTCAGTACTTTGTTTTTTTGGTTCTTCAAGTTGTAACGATAATATAAAACAAACCACTTGTGGAATCACAGAAATCCACATCACCAAAGCAAAAGACCAATTGGCCAAAACACCACCAACTATTCCGGATATTGCCAAAGCAAATTGGAACATTGAACTTACTCTTCCTAAAAATTCATCGTATTGATGTTTTTTTCCAGCATCGGCTAATGTATCGTACAATAATGCATTATTGTTACCACTGTAAAACGAACGGGAAAGACCTTCGAATAATGCACCAACCACAAGAATCCAAAACGATTGACCGATCGCATAAAAAATTGCATAAACAACAGCTGCCGCTGCTCCCCAAATAACGGTTTTTCTTCTTCCAATCATGTCAGAAAATAATCCGGTTGGAATTTCAAATAGTGCCGATGAAACCATAACAATGGAAAATATGCTCATCCCCAAAGCATAGGACCCGGTGACTTTGGCAAAGTAAATAATGGCCACAGGAGAATACAACCGGAAATCCGTGAAAAAATTAAACCATGTTAGAATCTTGATATTATTCTTGAAAGACATTTTGCTATTATAGCTTAAAACGAAGGCAACCTCAAAACCTCACACTTTTTCCCATATCTTTCCCCATCTTCCCCATATCTCCCTTATTACCCCTACATCCCCCTCAAACCCCCTCAATCCTCCCAAATTTGTTGTGGTTAATATATTATTTGACCCTCTGCAATATCATTCCCACTGTTATCAAAATACTACACGATGCGATCCCTATTCCAACGATAAGTTTCCATAACGAATAAGTTCCGCGTTTTTGTTTCTCTGCCATTATTCCTAAAAAAACTCCGAAAATAGCAAGATTAAAAAAAGTAAGTAATCCGTGGATAATGATATTTATTAACCAGATTATTAAAAAAACATAAAATAACTTTTTCATCCTAATTTTATTTGAATAAATAACTAATCCCCCAGCACCCTCACATCCCCCATTCCCCTCATTTCTCCAACCGCAACCTAAACGCCAAAATATTTTTTACTTTTTTATCCGGATAAGCCCATGCTTTTTCAAATAATTCGTATGTTACCTTTCGATTTTCAAAATAAGGCAACCCAGGATCATGCAAGAATAAACTTTCATCATCCCACCCTTTTATCAAAACAAAGTGCCCAACATATCCTTTCTTTTTGTTTAATGCTTGTGCATTAATACAACATATAAGAAGGTATCCTTTTTCAAGTAACGCAACAATGTCTTGCTTGACAGGAATTCTATTCTGGATCATCACTTTCTCTTTAAATTCTTTAGCATATTTAAGTTCTTGATTAATGTTACTGTATTTGATTTGTTCAAGCCCTGCTTCTTTGCCATAAAATGAAAGCAAATATTTTTCTTTTTCATTAATAAATCTTTTGTAATTAAATATTTCAATATCAATTACCTCGACACCTTTCTTTTGTATCCATAACACGCCAGCCATTGGCCAAGTCCAAAGATCTTTTGCTTTTGCAGTAAATTTATCTAACTCCTCCCATGAATAATTTTCATTTGGCCAATAATGTTTCGCAAGCATTTTAATACACGCCTGAAAACAGTGTGTGTTATCAGGAGTATTGTAATAAAAAGGAATATTTATATTCATATATAATATCAAGTTTTATTTTTTCCGCTTATTCTCCTCATTTCTCAAATGATATTTAAATCCCCGTCCGGAATACGGTTCGTTTTCAAATCGTGCAATTATATGCAGATGCACGTGTCCAACTGTCTGTCCTGCAACTTTTCCCACGTTCCATCCAATGTTATAACCTTGGGGATTAAATTTATCAAAATATTTTTTTGCTTGTTGTAATATTTGTTGTAATGCTTGCCACTCTTTTTCGACAAACTCAAAGGGATTTTCAATATGTCTTAAGGGAATTATCAATCCGGAATGTTGAAGAATATCATCGCGTGCTCTGCAAAGATAGAAAAATTCATTTTGTAAATAAATCTTTGTTTTAAGAAGTTTATTCTCTAAACAAAAAACACATTTTTTCATGATTTGATTATAACAAATCTTTATCCTCCCCTCATCGCCCTTAAATACCTCATTTTTCTTGTTAAAATACTTGCGCTCCTTTTAGATTGCTGTGTATGACTTGGAAACTAATGTCTTTTCCTGTTATGCGTTTTGATCTAATCGTAAAATAACCAGTATTAGATACATGTTGAAAAATCGAAGCTTGTGAATCGGGGATTTCTTGACTTAATGCTGCCAATCCAGCAGACATAGCATATGCATGACTAATAACTAAGATGCTTTTTCCCGGATATTTTCTTTCAAGTTCTTTAAGTGCTTTTTGAAAACGTTCCGCCGTTTGCCTTTCTGTTTCAAATTGATCTAAAATCAAACCGTCTACATTATTTGGAATAGCATCCCATCTAATATCATCTGATAAAGAATGTTTCCACTGACTAAATTGTTCTTGTTTTTCTCTTGCTTTTCCACCAAGTTTATCTAAATAGACTCCAATATTTCTTTCCCGAAAATTCCTTTCCACAACCATAGGGACTCGTCCCACTTCTTGTATCATATTTACTGCGGTTTGTTCAGCTCTTGTGCTTCCAGAAATCACTACCAAATCAAGTTTAACCTTGTTCTTTTTTAAAAGTTTTCCCATTGCTTTGGCTTGCTCAATTCCTGTATCTGTGAGTTTTGGATGTTGTACAAACCCAACTCCTTCAATGTTATTTTCCGACTGTGCATGTCTCACAACAATAATATCGCCTTTTTTAAAAACAATTTCCGGAATAGTTTCTTTTTCCTTTCTATGTCGATGAAGTTTTTCGACTACTCGTGTCTTTAATGAAATGGCCCATCTTCCCATTGAGCCTGATTCAAGATTCATAAAATTACGTTTTAAAACTAAATAATATTGAATATTATATCAGGTCTTATTTTTCCCTCACCACCATCAACTCCCCCAAATCCCCCATTATATTATGTAATTTTGTATTTAAGTACACCTGCTTTTAAGTGCCCTAAAAATTTCAGCACTTTTCCATCTGGATTAATCACCATTGTAAAACCATATCCTGTGTTTGTTTGAGATTCTTCAACCACATCCGCTGTCACCACCCAACATAAATTTTCCTTTGCTCTATTGATCCAATATTGTCTGTGTTTATCTTTCCATTTGTTTGCGATTAAATGCGGAAGACTATTGTTAAGAGGAAAAAATAGAATTTTTGCTCCTTTTTTTGCTAATTTTTCACAAGAATTGGGGTACCTTGTATCACTGCATATATTAATACCGAACTTTATTCCGTTTTTTTCAAAAACCGGGTTACTATTCCCTCCAGTAAAAAAAATTTCTTTGTTAAGAAGATATTGTTTGCGATATTTACCAATAAGTTTTCCATCTTCAATAACAACCGCAGTATTATAAAGATGATTTCCATCTTTTTCGATTACGCCGAGAATGACCGTCGTGGAAGAATTATCAATAATCTGTAAAATGTCCTGAAACTTATTTGAACCAAAATCTAAGCTTTCTTTACGCGCTTTTGTTTCGTTTAAAATATATCCTTGGAGAAAACATTCAGGAAAACAGAGAATATCCACTTTCTTTTTTTCCGCCCAAATAACGGTCTTTTTAATAATTTCTAGGGATTTTTTAATGTCTCCATAAATCGCACTTTCTTGACAAGTAGCAATGGTAATATCAATTGATTTCATCGTAATTATTGTAACAATAATCAAATGAAAAGAAGATATAATTATTTCAAATGCTTACGGAAAAACAATTAAATTGGATAAAACATCTCTCCGACGATGACAAAATAGTAATCAAACCTTGTGATCCGAAAGCTATAAAAAAATTTAACATCGTTAAAAAGAAAATTCAGAAATTTCTTGGAAAAAAAATACCGATAGTACATCGAGGGGCTAGTAATCTTGGTATCTCCGGACAAGATGAAATCGATATATATATTCCAGTTTCCAAAAATAAATTCAATAAAACATTGAACCAGCTGAAGAAATTTTTTGGTCTTCCTGCAAGTTTATACGCGTTAGAAAGAGCAAGATTTGTTACCTCTCAAGGGAGTAAATATACTACCGTTTCGTTAATGAATAATTCGCATAGTGGTTGGATAAATGGAGAAAAATTTGAAAAATATTTGCGATCACACCCCACGTCGCTGGAAGCATATAGGCTGCTCAAAGAAAAAGGTAATGGTTTAAGTGTCCGTGAATATTATCGGAGAAAACTGGAATTTATTAACGAAATACTAACAAAAGAAAATATTTAATACAGTGCCATAGTTATGGCCATATCTATTAATTCCTACCAGGTGTTATACCAATCTATTCAGAGAGTTTATAATGGTCATAAATATGGGATTATTTATACTGATAGTATCTCTTACCTTGAGTATCGTAACAAACTCGTGAGCTTTCTGACATTAACCACCAACAAAAAGAAACCTCTGAAAATGTTAATGGATTTAAATTGATTTTATATAAACCACTTCCACCATCACCCCCACAAACAGCATATAAATCCTCTCCAAGCTTTCCCATAAGACGATAGCAACCATAATAAGCAAAACTCCTTGAAGTGGGTGAAGTAAAACCGTTTTTTAGTAGGTCACTAACCGCTATGTTTTTTGATATAACATTTATATTTTCGTATATCTTTGTTTCTCCCACAAAAGGAATAACGGCAAAATTAGTATCACCCGACCAACCACCTCCCGCCTTTACCTCTTTAATAAATAAAGAGCTTTGATTATCGCTTTTATCACTTGCTGTTAAAAACAAAACATAGTAATTTTTAGAGTCTTTACAAATTTCTGTATAATTTATGTTTTGCAATGAAGTATATTCTTTTAAAAGAGCTCCCTTTGCATTCCTTATTGTAATTTTGAATTTATTATCTTCAACGATTTGAAGTCCTTTTAATAAAATTGTATCTGTTATAAATTTCTTTATATCCGAAATCGTATACCAGCTTCTTTCTTCAGAAGAATAGATGCATTCTAAAGGCTGCCAATTCTTGTCTTTTTGCTCGCTTAATACATCAGGTGAAGCAAGTAGGGCATGGTCATAATGGGGCAATGGTTGTTCTGGGTTTTGCTTAGAAAAAAATAATGTATTTTCAAGAGTTGCTTTAGTAGTTTCAATAGGCTTTTTTTGTTTTGTTACGGCTTCTTTATTAGGTAAATATTTTATTGTCGTTAGCGCTACTAATACAAGCGATAGACACAAAAGTAAGATTGTTGAAATCTTCCACAAGTTAATTTGTTTGTAATCTTTAGCGAATTCTGGAGCCTGCTGTTTATTATCTACATTATCCATAGTTGTCTTTATTTTCTTCTTAAACCTACTATTAAGTTTATCAAATATTTAAATAACCTCAGGAGTTTATTAATTTTTCACTTTTTTCATTAATAAATCATATCCTACAGTCTTATCTCCAACGATAAATGGAATTTTTCCAACAATTTGAAATCCATATTTGCGATATAATCCAATTGCCTGTTTGTTTTTTGCGAATACGTCAAGATAGATGTTTTGAATTTTGATTAAGCGATTATGTTTAAACATCGCCTCCATTAGTGATTTTCCAATTCCTTGACCTTGATGGTTTTTTTCAACATATATCTTTTTTAACTCAATATCATTATCGTTTGTGACAATTTTTTTATAACTTGGTTCTCCAAACTGAATAAATCCAACTAAATCTTTATTATTTTTTACAACGAGAATTATATCTCTTCCAAAAATAGTATAAAAATACTTTTCTGATCTTACTTTTAACGCTTCGTTTAATTCATCTTCGCTCATTGTTTGACCAAATGTCACAATATACGTCACTTTTGCAAGTTGTGCAATTTTCGGGATATCTTGTAAAATCGCTTCTCGAATAATCATATAAACATATGAAGAAATTTTTTAACCTGGGGAAGCGAGAGGATTCGTCCGCCAATACAGCGGAGGGTACAGGATTTGAACCTGTGCATCCCTTTCGGGATACGGGTTTTCGAAACCCGCGCAATTAGCCACTCTGCCAACCCTCCGCTCTATGGCGGATTCGAGACTCGCCCAATCGACCAACTCCGGCACGCTTCCAACAAAATTCTATTTTCAGCCATTTATAACTATTTATAACCATTTTCAACAATTTAAAACTAACCTACCTATTTCTCCTGTCCTCCCATTATCAATCCCATCCTCCTTTTTCGTCCCCACCATCTTTCAATTTAACTGATTTTATTTTCTTAATTGGTTATTGATAATTGATTGAAAATTGATAATTTCTCATTATTCTTTATTCATTATTCATGATTCATATTTCTTAAATTATAAATCGTAAATCTATCTTATCTAATTATAACTTAATCGCCTTCCCCTTTATCTTTAACTTCGGCAATTCTTCTTCTGTCGTCGTCAATACCGTTTGGTACTTTCCGATCAAATCCACTACCATTTTCCGGTTATTACCATCCAGTTCGGAAAAAATATCGTCTAATAAAATCAAAGGTTTCTTTTTTTGTAGTTCTTCAAAATATCTGATTTCGTTATATTTCAACCAAAACAGCGCCAATCTTTGTTCACTGCGTGACCCGTATATTTGTATATTTTTTACTTCACCATTGTTTTGAAGTATATGAAAATCATCTTTTTGCAGACCAATCGTGGTGCGACGCATTCGTATTTCAAACTGTCGTATAGATAAAAGTTTTTCTTTTGTTAATTCACTTTTCAAATACTCAATTTGAAATGATTTATAATCTAGTTTTGGATGTTCATTCAAATAGTTAATATATTCTTGCCGTTTTTTTGTGACATATTTTCCTTGTTCTTCCAGATATTGGTCCCAAAATTGAATTTCATCATCTAAACTAGGTCGGTTAAAATGAAACTCCAAAACTTTATTCCGTTTTCGTAAAGCATTATCATAATTTATAATTCGTTTCCGATATTCAAAATCATAAAAACTAATCTGACGATTCAGATATTCCCGGCGTAAATTCGGGGATCCGGTCACTATTTCCAACTGTTGTGGAGCAAATAATATTGCTTTGGTTTGTTCAGCTAAATATCTCTGATGACTCTGTCTCGTCCGATTAACCAAATATTGTTTTATCACCGAGTTTTCCTGTAACCGTAAAAAGATTGTAGAAACAACCTCTTCTTCTTTTTGTTTTAGTTTGCCATTCACCTGACTCGCTTTTTCTCCAATAGTAATTAATTCTTCCTCACGCGTTTCCCGAAACCCCACACCGTTTAACAAAAAGTATACTGCTTCAAGTAAATTTGTTTTTCCCCGCGCATTTTCACCAACAATCATTGTCAAATGTTTATCAAAATTAAATACCTTGTCGGGAAAGTTACGAAAGTTATGCAACGTCATTCTTTGTAAAATCATGAAGTAATTCTATTAAATGTAGAGCCAAATTCCAATGACAAAATTTGTTTTATTCTTTTCCCTCATATCCCTCACACCCCTCAAACCCCTCATTTCTTTCGTAAGACAAACACCGACTCAAAAAAACTTGGAAGTTTAAAAAATCCACCCCGCTGTAAAACCACATCCGGATGTTCAAAGAATACCTTTCGCCAAAATCGTTGTGATAAAACCGATAAATGAGAAAAATCTTTTCCGTGTAAGATATTAATCCAAGAATTTTCCGTTGTGTAAATTTTGTGATAGATATATTTTTTTGCCACCCGAAATGTCTCGTCTAAGGCGCTGCGAATTTTGTCTCGTTCCAAATGTTCCATTACATCAAATGTTAAAACCAAATCAAATTGTTCTTTCTCATACGGGAGCTTATTAATGTCTCCTTGTTTAATATATTGTTTGATTTTCTTATCAGCCAATTGCACTGCCACAGGAGAAAGTTCCACTCCCCAGGCTTCAATATTAAAAGACCGTAATGCCTGAACCAATCCACCGGTTCCACATCCAACATCTAAACAATTCTTCGGGTTTAAAAATATTTTAATTAAAAAAGCACGATAGAAATTTATCGCCCTATGAAACCAACGTCCAAAAAAAGATTCAACATAGGCAATCTTATACTCCCCTTTACGACCGGTATAATAATCACGATCATAAAAACCCGGATCAATTTTATAAGGCATAATAATTGTCCCTTTAAAACTTTCATGGTTAAGGATTTTATTGGTGTTTTCGAAATCTTTTCCGTTGGAAACCACCACAGATAAACCCAGTTTTCTTGCAAGTTTTGTAGCGATTGGGTCAAATGGCATATTCAATCCTGGTGTCCATTTTTCTCCTACCAACTTTTGAAACTCTTCCCAAGTAATTCTTTTAATAATTTTTGCATCTTTAAATTTATTGGGATCCTTATCATAAACCCAGTTGATGTTTGATAAATTAACGATTAATTTTGCTCCATAATTTTTTGCCGCCATCACGGCACAATAATCTGTTGACCAACCCGGCTTCCAACCGGATCCAATCAATACCGGCTCTTTCCAATAAAATAATTTCCTATCGTAGTTTTGAATAATTCGGGGATGAGCGATGTCTTGAAAAATTGTTCGCAGAAGATGTGCGTTTACGCGCGTTAAATGAATTGCCAACCAATCCAAATCTTCATTAGTCACGGTTCCAATCACTTCCCGTCCGGCATCACGATAAAGCCTGGAAATATTACCGCCTCCAGCAATAAGAATGAGTCGATATCCTTGAGATACGTATTTGCGAATAAACAAATTCAACTTTGTTAAAAAATCCGTGTCTATGGTACTGTTTGGAACCATCAAACTTCCTCCGATTGAAATAATGATTGGGACTTCTTGGTTACGCATTTTTTGGCAAAAAAAAACCCGACCTCTGTCGGGCTAGGAAAATATTATTTAATAATTATAACTTTCATAACTATCTGTTATTATAGCTGACAACTGTGTATTTTTCAACTATAACCCCCACATCCCCCCCAACACCCTCAAATCCTTCACCTCTTATTTGTATATTCGTTGATTAGGATTGCTTTGTATTATTCGTATCATATTAAATAATCCCTCCACCTAAATTAAATATATATGATATTAACTTCACAATTAAAAACGAAAGCATTAATAATACAAAACCAATAATTCCCGCGGTGATCTTTGCCTGTGCACTTTTCACTTTATCAGCCGCTCCATGTGACATTAAAAAATCATATCCACCCCATACCAAGATAAAAAATAACACCAACGCTGCCATTGGATAAAGAAAAGGAATTAGCTTTTTGTTTAATAAATCGCCAATTGTATTAATACTCGGATCAAGTGGTCCGCAAATATCTTGACCATCAATTTTTACACACTGTGCTAAATATCTTGTCATTTATTATTAATTAATTTTCTAAGTCCTCGTACCACTATCATTGTAGCAAGATTCAAACTCAACGACAAGAATAAATACATATTGATGATTGAAAGCATTTGATTGATTCCCTTTATTAAGTTATTGTTATTGAATAAAAGATCAACCCTAATATTAAAGATGTAAATTATCAAACCAATAAGCAATAACAATGGAAAAATATATATCAAATCAACTAAGTCTTGTGCTGAAGAAAACATTGTGGAAGAAACTGAAAATATTAAGTAACCAAGTAATAAATTAACATACCAATAAGAACTTGGAAAAATTTGTATCAAGGCCAACCACCACAAAAAAACCAAACCAATCACAAGTGGTGCAATCCCAATCAACACTCCTCGCACAAAATCTTTTTTTTCATAAAGTACTTTTCCCAGTTTAATATAATTTTTTTCAAATTCCGGCAATATTTTCACCTCCCGTACCCGGATTAATAAAACCGTTGCCATTAAAAAATGTGACATTTCATGCATAATCGTTCCGGGAAGATAAATTAACGATATTAAACCAAAAACGGTTTTTTCAGATTTAAAAAAAATCCGTAGCAAATAAAACAGCTCATTTGTAGTTGAGTGAGAAACAAAAAACAAACTGAGTATCAATAATATAAAAATCAGCCACTGCCAGTTGTTTATAATCGCAAGTATTTCCATATCAAGGTTCAGTGTTATTTTGAAAAGGAGGAGCAAGGGTTGGATTAATAGTTATTGTTTCTCGTGTTGGCACTATTGTCCCTGACGGGCTAGAATCAGGTTGTCGCGTTGGTTTTAAAATTACCGATGTTACTGTAGGAGAAGGAATTGTTATTGTTGGTGAAATTACTGTATTATTTTCTTGCATATCAGTGCTTGAGTTAGTTGGATTAGTCTTTTTTTGTATCAAAATCAAAAGCATCACTACTAATACAACCGCTGTAAATGTCGCAATAATTAATAATATTGTGTTTGATGATTTATTCACTTTTTTATCATCAAAACTCTGATTCAAGGTTTCAATATTTAATGTAGTAAAGTTTTTTTCCATTTTAGTTAACTCGTTTTTTTTCTTTTCCTTCTGTTTTTCCAATAAGATTTTTACCTACCATATTTCCTACTTCATCCTTCTTTCCTTTTTTTACTCCCAAATCTCCCTGATTTCCCAAATCTTTCACATCCCCCTGATCATCCACATTCTTCTTCTCCTCTTTCATTTCCACAACTTGCTTGCTTGCACATTTACTACAAATCACTGTAGAATTTTCAACAATCAAAGTTGTAAACTGATTTGCACATTTTTCACATTTAAATTCTTTATTCTTTTCTGTTTTTTTGTTATTTTGATCTGAAATCATCTCCATTTTTTCGATCTTAAAAATAAAACCGGTTCCGTCAAAGTCAACTAAAATCTGGCTGCCAGGCTTGACTTTTCCTTCAATAATTAAGGTTGAAATTGGATTTTCAATCAATTTTTGAATTGCCCGTCGCAGTGGTCTAGCGCCATAAAGCGGATCAAAACCATTGCGGACAATTTCTTTGACAGCTCCGTCAGTATAAGCAAATCCCACATCCTGATCTTCAAGTAATTTTGTTAATCCCTTCAACTGCAATCGGACTATCGCAATCATGTGAATAAATTTTAATGGTTCAAAAATAATCACTTCATCAAAACGATTAATCAACTCCGGTCGGAAAAACTTTCTCAGTTCATTCATCACTTTGTTTTTAACGTTTCCGTATTTTTTTACATCGTTCTCTTCTTCAATTTTTTGTTTTTCCGTTATCTCTTTATCAAGCGGAAAATCCGTACCAAAATAGTCTTTCAACGATTGATTGTGCCAAATAATTTCTGTAGCATCTTTAAACCAAATCTGATCATTCACAATAATTGTTTCTTTCCCGGTTGGAGAAAAAGTATGAATATCCCAATGTGTCAATGGTAAGGCGCCTTTTTCTGCTTTTTGCTCTCCAAAATAATCCGCCAGTGTTCCGGTTTCCCAATTAATGGTCCCCCCTTTTCTACGCCAAAAACGACCGCCACTTGTTAAAACTTCTTTCTCATCTGCAGAAAAAGCATGAGTTCTTAATTTTCCAGTTGGCAATTGTTCTTCCGGTGCATCGGGTAGTGCATTAATTACAACATTATCTTTGAAATATTCTATCAGTGTTATCCTTCTCCAAACCTTTGCTGTTGTTGCTGTACGAATAAAAATATCATCGCCTTTTGTGATTGTTTCCACTCCTTGAGGAGAAATCGCATGTGTATCAAAACCAAAGGTAGGAAAGTTTATTGGTTTTTCTAAGTTATTATTTTCTGATTGAACTTTTGATTTTTCAATCTGATTTCCAGAAAAATAATCCAATAACATCATGTTCTTCCAAGCCCCACCGTCTTTTTCAAAATATTTATTTCCGATAGTTAAGATCTCTCTTCCTCTTGGTGAAAATGTAAAAGTTGAAAGCATTGGTGGTTCTTCAATTTCCACTTTTCCGCCTTTTAACATTTCGTCTTGAATCAGTTTTGTACCAATATTTGAAGTACAAATTACAACCGTGTTTTTAAATGAAATTGTATGTCCTTTATTATCAGTCAAACGACCGTCATCAAGAATCTGAAGTAAAATATTAAAAATATCCGCATTGGCTTTTTCCACTTCGTCAAATAAAACCACTGAATACGGTCGGCGTCGTACCGCTTCAGTCAACTTTCCTCCTTCTTCATAACCAACATATCCCGGAGGCGCTCCCAAAAGCTTTGCCACTTCATGTTTTTCCATATACTCTGTCATATCAAATCTGATCATCGCTTCTTCCTGTCCAAAAAGAATATCTGCTAAGGTTTTTGCAAGTTCGGTTTTTCCAACTCCGGTTGGTCCCAAGAAAACAAAACTTCCGATGGGCCGTTGAGTAGATTTTAATCCGGCACGGCCACGACGTACAGCCTGCGCAACCGACGTCACCGCTGACACCTGGTCAATTAACCGCTCATGCATGATTTTTTCCAAATTTGCCAACTTTTCCATCTCTGATCCGGAAATCTTTGAAACCGGAATTCCGGTCCATCGCGCAACAATATCTTTAATAATTTCAACCGTTACAGCTGTAGTTGTTTGACCTTTTTTTGTATTATATTCTTCTTTTTTTTCGTTAAGTGAAATCTGAATATCCGCCATTCGCGAATTAAGAATTCTTCCTCTAACTTTGTCACCGGTTTTTTCCGCCTCGGTTTTTTCCTGAGTAAGTTCTTTCATTCTCGTTTCAATCGATTGAATTTCTTCAGGAAGAGAAATTAATGGTAAGCGCACTGCTGAAGCCGCTTCATCAATCAAATCAACTGCTTTATCCGGCAAAAACCTGTCTCCAATATAACGCTTAGATAATTTAACCGCAGCTTCAATTGCAATATCTGGAATCTGAACCCGATGAAACGCTTCATATTTATTTTTTATTGCTTTAAGCATTTTAGTCGCTTGTTCTTCTGTTGGTTCCGGCACAATAATCGGTTGAAACCTTCGTTCAAGTGCCGCATCTTTTTCAATGTACTTACGATATTCCGTTAATGTTGTGGCACCGATAAGTTGTATTTCTCCACGGGCAAGAGCGGGTTTAATGAAATTTGCCGCATCAGAACTTCCTTCGCTGCCGCCGGCACCGATAATATTATGAATTTCATCAATAAAAAGAATTATCTGACCTTTGCTTGCTTTGACTTCTTCAATCAAGTCCTTCATTCTCTCTTCATATTCACCTCTGTGAGATGCCCCGGCCAAAACACTCATTAAATCAAGTGATAAGATTCTTTTATTCAATAATGGTTCTGGAACCTGACGGGCAACAATTTTTTCTGCCAAACCTTCAACAATTGCGGTTTTTCCAACTCCTGCCTCACCCACTAACGCCGGATTATTCTTCATCCTTCGGGAAAGAATATGAATTACCCGTTCAATCACTTCAGAACGCTCAACAACAGGATCCAACAATCCTTGAGCTGCTTTTGCAGTTAAGTCAACCGTATATTGCTCAATCATACTTCTTTTCTGACTTGCAGTTTGTTTTTCACCTTCTTCTAATCCTTCTTTTTTTCCTAATATTTTTTTATTAATCTCTTCTTTTTTTAATCCGGCTTTTGCCAATATTCTTGCTCCTACACCCTCACCTTCTTCATATAATGCTAACAGGAGATGTTCCGGAGAAATAAATTCAAAACCCAACTTCCTGGCAATCACCAAAGAATTATCAATAATGCGTTTCACGCGCGGCGACAATTGTGCAGTACCAACATAACTTTCTTTCCGGTATATCTTGTTTAGCTCATCTTCAAGAAGTTGTGGTTGCAGTTTTAATTCTGTTAATAGTTTATATATCTCACCGTCTGCCAATAATCCATGCAACAAATGTTCACTGTCAAGAAATTGATTTTTTAACTCCTTGGTTTTTGTTTGCGCAGACATAAAAACCCTGTTTGATCGTTGGGTCAAGTGCGTTAATAAATCCAACTCTGCCCGTTTTTTATTATCAATATTGGAACTAACCCCAACAACAGGCTCTTTCCCCCCAATCTTCCCCTGATCTCCTTGATTTTTTTCTTCTTTCTGCCCTCCAACCTTCCCCAATCCCCCCGTATCTCCCTGATTTCCCATATTTTTCTGTTCCCCCTGATCCTTCACTTCCATCTTCGGCTGTGGCGGTGCTCCAATACCATTGTAAGAACTTCCTGACGGAGGAGTTCCTATTCCATTATATGAATTTCCCGATGGTGGTGTCCCAATACCGTTGTAAGAATTCCCTGATGGAGGAGCGCCTATTCCATTGTATGAATTTCCTGATGCAGACGCGCCAACCCCATTATATGAAGACGAATCAGCTACAGGAACAGCAAAACCACTGTTAGCAGCGCCATCTGGCGGGCTTATTGTTGGACGACTTGCAGTTGGTGTTGCTTGATTGTCGGTTTTTTTTATAAAATCAAAGAAACCACTCATATTTTTATTATGAATAAAATAATTACAATTGTCAACAATGAATAAATTAATAATAATATCTGCAACCGTCTTAACCGTATTAATAATTATTATTCTAATTATTAGTCGCTGGAATAACCCAAAGAATAATTTAAAAGTTTCCACAACAGATATCAGATCTGAAAATCAATCTACTTTTCCGGTTAATAAAATTAATAACCCCACTGTTTCAACTTTAATCAATGATAAAAAACAAAGCGTTTATCCAACACCACCAATTTTTGATATATTAAAAATCACTCAACAATTACCATATTTGTCAGATAATCTTTCTATTGTCTATTCGCCTGTTCTTGAGCAAATCATCGCGACCTATCAAACAGAAAAAGCCGAAGAAGAATTTAATCAGTGGATTAATAACCAAAACTTATCAAAAAATATGCAGGATTTAATCAATCAAAGGGTAATTGTTAAAAAAAATAAAGACGAAACTTTATATCAAAAAGATGCGGAAATGGTTTTTGCACGCAACCGGGAACTAAGCCTAATTTTAGCACCAACCATTACCATTCCCACTTCAACTTCAGCAATAAACAACTCTCAAACAAACCAAACATCACAATCATTATCAGATATTATCAACCTTTTATTTGATTTTGAAACACCAAGTATTATTTCTTCCGGAACGATTCAACCAACAATTGATTTTGCTTTTCCAACCGAAACAATCAGTCAGTCTCCAAATACTCCTTCTCCAACAATCACTCCGACTTTATATACGCCTATTCCAACTCTCGGCACACCAAAAGAAAACGCAACAAGAATTGTTGATGACAATATCCGTTTAGTTGTTCCTGTTACTGCAATGAAAAATTTATTTAATGAAATTGGCACAAAAGTCGGTGTTCCACCAAAAATCATCGAAGGAATTATGCAAATTGAAAGTCAAGGGTCGCTTTCTTACTCTGATGATAAAGTAATTAATTACTCGACTCCGGGAGTATTAATCCCTGGGTGTGGTCCAAATGATTGTTCTGCAACCGGACCGATGCAAATGACAATTGGACATACAAACTATAGTAGTAATTGTCCAAAGTGTTGTTGGAACGGACCGTGTTCTTGTCCAAATGCTTGGGCAGGATTTGGTCGAGCTGTTAATACCTATGGTGGTTACACACACGCAACTAATCCGTGTAATTTACGTGATAGTTTATATGCGGCTTCACTAAAGCTAAAAAATAACAGTGGAGCAAAAAGCTCAACCTCTTGGACAAAAGAAGAAGTCGATAGAGCAGGTTTGCGTTATCACGGCAGTTGCGCTGTCCCTTTCCCACGTCTTGGTAACCGCACCTATTGTGAATTCTTGTGGTGGTACTACAATAGAATTTAGAGTTTAGAATTTAGAATTCAGAATTACTTTACCATGAAAAAAATTATTATCATCATCGCCACAATTCTTCTCCTTCTCATCCTTCTTCTCTTTCTCATCTCCTCCCTCAAAAACCCCAAATCCCCCACACCCCCCCAATCTCCCTCAATTTCCCTCTTTCCTACCCAATACGGTTCAATTAAAAATAATCCAAATACAACTATTCCAAAAACAATTAACCCAACAATTGCCGCCTATATGAAGCTTCCGCTTATCACCCCGATTGAAGATAATACAACCAACTTTACTGACTCAACCACACCGGAAAAACCAGCGTTTACATTATCCGATATTAAAAACGGTGCCGTTTATAAAACAGAAAATATGGAAATTTCCTACTCTCCAACACTGAAAAAATTTATTCTTACTCGCAAAACCTATCTGGCACAAATGGAAATTGATCAATGGGCACGTGAAGAAGATGTCCTTGACCAAATAGATAATCCGGATATATTTACTAATTCTACTGATGTACAAACTACACCCCTACCGTCTATTCAATCTAATACGCAATCGCATCAAGATGCGCCCCTACCAACACAATCTGATGTACAGGCGCGGCGTAACGCGCCCCTGACCATCTATCCTACTAACAATACTTCCTATCAAGGTAGCGAAACTTCCCAAATTCTCAACCTTTTCTCCGAACTTCTCGGACAATATGTTAACGTTCCCTTCAATAACACAATTGATTCAGGTCCTAACCTAACCCCCCCAATATCCCCAATCACCCCCAGTTCCCCAATCTCCCCGTACTCTCAAATCACCCCTATCGTTACTCTTGATAATCTTATTTACTATCAACAGTCAGGGGGACCGTATGATCAATATCCTCTTCCTCAAGGATGTATTCTTCAAAAAGCTGGTTGTGGTCCAACCACCGCCGCTATGGTTTTATCTTCTTGGGTTAATCCTGGATTTAACCCTCCAAAAACCGTTGATTATTATCAAAGTCAGGGTTTTCCTATTGGTTGCGATGGTTCTAATATGGGGAACTTACAACAAGCTTTACAAAACCATGGTCTAAAAACTACACGTATTGTTGGGTTGAAGAGTGGGGTGGCCAATCAAGTAGCGGAGGTGTTTAAGGATTATCTGCGAGACGGATATACAGCGGTTGTATTAGCTCATTATGCGGATAATAGTCCTAAGTGTGGGAAATGCGGCCACTTTTTTTGGGTAGTTGATGTTGACTCTAATAATAATATCTGGGCACTAGATCCTTTCTACGGCCGCCGTCAAAATCCACAACCGTACAATGAAAACAGCCTTTATCCATTTCCCAAATACGTGGCAGCGTTTGGAGTGAAGAAATAAGTGTGATACGAATAGAGAAAAGAGGATGCTAATCTACAAATATACGAATAAATAAACTATTATTCGCATATTCGCAGCATTCGCATAAATTGTTTTATTCGTATCATATATCCGCATTGTTTTTTCTTTTTTTTTCCTCTATCATAAATTTATGGTCGCTCAACATCTTTCCAGTTTTTTTTCTTTTTCAAAACGTGCCTTTAGTATCTCAAGAAAGATCGTCATAGTTCTATTGGTTTATGCAACGATCTTTTATTTGTTTTTTTATTTTATTAATAAAGATAAGGTTAATCTGTCAACCAGAGACCCGGTCAAGGAAAATAGAACAAAAATATATTCAATAATTAATAATTCAAAATCAGACACTCCAATCCAAGGCAAAATATTTATCACGCTTTTCCGTTCTTTTTCCTGTTTTATGATGGGCGAGGCTTGCACTGATAATCCTGCTGATGGTGATCTCAATGCCGGAAAAAGTGTTGTAGGAGTAATGACATCGGTTTTAACCATTCCATATGCCTATCCACCGGCTTCAGGAGTTTACTGGGCATATTCCGGATTGCAAAATGCTTCTTTTATTCCCAGATCATATGCTTCCGAAGGTGGAATCGGTTTTGCAGCTCTTGGAGGTTTTAAGCAGATTTGGTTAATGTTCCGCAACTTTATGATGTTGCTTATGGTCTTAGTAATTGTTGCAATTGGTTTCATGATTATGTTTCGCGCGAAAATTAATCCCCAAACTGTTATTTCAATTGAACGCGCTCTTCCAAAGATTGTCATTGCCCTACTTCTTATCACGTTTTCTTTTGCAATCTCCGGTTTTATGATTGATTTGATGTATGTTGTAATCGGTCTTATTATTATGATGCTAAAAACATATCCATCCGAAGCAATTAAAAATATTAATCCCACAGATTTTTTCAAACCCAGTGTTGGTCTAGGAACATATATGTCACCTTTTGTTAATCCTGTCATGATTTGGCAGATTGCACAAAGTTTTTTCAACCTTCTTCCTAGCACACTACAAATCACATTAAATGGAGTAATCTATAGCGTACTTGGCAATGTTCTGATCGGAGCTGCCGGTGCAACACCGGTTGGTTTTTGGAAAAACGCTGGTAAGGATGTTGGAGGCTTAAATCCTGTGACCCTAGTTCCAAAAGTATTCACCGCCATAAAAGCACTCACAGGTGTTGAAAAAATTGCTAATCCGATAGCACATAGCGGGACTGTTGTTGTTAGTTTTCTTGTTTCATTAATAGTTGCAGCACTTCCCGTGATTATACAGTCTATTCTTCTTCCTTTCGCTGGAATTTTTTTAATCTTTCTTTTGCTTTTTTTAAGTTTAGCCTTTATTGTTTTCCGTATATTTTTCATGCTCATTTCTGCCTATTTAAATATCATTTTTTTAATCATATTCTCACCGCTTATTCTCGCACTTGAAGCCATTCCTGGAAAATCTACTTTTGCTCCATGGATCAAAAATCTTGCTACAAATTTATTAACGTTTCCTGCGTTTATTTTGTTGCTTTTTGTTGCAAAAATCATCGTTAGTATTAATCCACCTACACTTGCTTCATCAATTCAACTCAATCCTTTCGCCCCCACTCAATCGCCATTTTGGCAACCTCCGTTTATTTTTGCCTCATTCAACACCCAAGCATTCCAAACTCTTTTAGGTGGTTTAATTCTTATGTCAATCCCCAACTTAATTACAGCCTTAAAAAAAGCTCTTGGTGTCAAGCCAATGGAACTGGGAATCGGAGTTGGCTCGCTCTTTACCGGAGCAACTACTGTTGCTGGTGGTGGACTTGGCCTACTTGGTCAATTTAGCTCAATTAACCTAGGCTTAACTGGCATTAAAGGGCTTGTTAGTATGGCAGCAGGAGGAAAAGATGGTGATGGATTTAAGAAAAACGTTGGTTCAATTGTTAGTCGAATAGGAAATCCTACTCCTCCTATTGATAAAACTCAGGGCGGCTAACTTTAAACTCAATCGTGATTAATTTAATCCAGGTATCTTCAAAATACTCACTCCAATTAATCTCAAGATAAAAACTGCGAAGATAATTAATATTAATCCCATAATGCATGACGTCATCATCTCCTGGGCTTTTTTGATTTTTTCTGCATTACCGCTGGAAATTTGAATGGAAATCGCAGATGCAATTATACATAAAAAGGCAATCATTCCTGCAAGACTGATTGCGATTGGGAATATAGTTTTTCCAACAAAATCACTCCAAGAGCCAAATTTAACACAACCAAGACCTGACCAAAATCCGTCTTTTTCAAAACACCCAATACAATCTATAAACTCAGTTTTACCAGACGCATATTGCACACACATTTTTCCTTTGGCTTTAACCGTTTCTAAACACTTGTCGTATTCAGGATTAATAGTGCCACCAACAGGTGTATTTGTACCATCAACAGCGACATTATTACCATATAAAGAAAGACATATTTGCTTATCATCAGTTGCGTCATACGTGCAAACACAATTATCCCCTTCCCCTGTTGGAATTGCACCGGAAACACATTTCATTGATGCGCTGATTTGGTTAATTAATTCCTCACCCACCATACTATCTTTGATTTTTTTCATTGTGTCGTTTAAGGCCGTTGCTACTGATTGTGAACTTAAACCTGAAATATTTGCCGTTTCATCTAGGGTGTTAGAAGTACAACATTTTTGATAATCTGGATTATCAGAAGAAGGGTCGCCGCATTTTCCTTCACTAGCCGGTTGTACAGACACACATTTAGCAGATATAAAATTACTCACAACATTCTCCTGACAATACATATCATCATCACCTTTACATATTCCATTCTCTGCCTCAATTAAACTTCCACTCTCACACTTGTTTACAGTGTTATCGACACATATACTTTCGCCAATATTAACAAATTTTTCTTTATTGGCAAGAATACACGCACCGGCTGTTTTGTTATAATCATCAATCTCATCACCATTACTACAATTAAGTCTTTCTTTAATGATCGTTTCGGCACTATCACAACAGTACCAAGAATCAAACCGTCCACGCGTACAGGCAACTGCCTCTCCACACGACCTATCTCCGATTATTTTCATCGCCATTGAAACACATTGTGTACCACTGGTGTTTCCCCGATTCCCAGGAGCAACTGTTGGCGTTAGCGGATTTGGAGTTGGTGTTGGAACTGAAGTCGGCATTACGCCAGGAACACCAGATGGCCCAATCACAATACAATTCGATAAAAGTGCAGAATATGTTTTATTAGAACCGATATGAGTTCCATTTATCCTCATATCTTCTACTGTATTTTTTTCTGCCTGTGTATTTGTATTGAGTTTATTATTAAAGATTTCTTCCGGGCAACATTTTTGACCAGAATTATCCATCATACCCATAATATTTTCAGTATTACACTGAGTGGATTCGTTTGGATAATCTTGTGATCCACAATAGGCACCTTCAAAAACAATTAAATCTTTACACATAGCATTAGTATTCATGACAGCCCATTTTTCTCCATAATAAACCTTTTCAGCGGCATTCACGATAGTAGAGTTGCACTTAAAAATGAGCAACAACCCTGTGACAAAGATAAATATATATTTATAGAAGTTTTTCATCATAATAATATCCTATCAAAAAAACTAATTTATTTTTTCTTTTCAAATGCTTCCTGAAAGGATTTTTTAATCCAGAAAAATAATAGCAATGCTAAAGCCATTGGAAAATAATTATTTAACATATCAAACATCACTGCCCTCCCGTCTCCACCGAATTGCTGACGCAGTTCATAGGAAGTTGTGTGCACCAAATGCTTTCTCTGTCTAAACAAAGGAAGGACAATTTCCTTTCCGTTTTTCTGAAATAAAGGAATTTTTATACCACCGAGTAAAATTAATTCTTTTGGTAATTTCAACTCATATGGCAACTTTATTTTTATGCTTTCTATACCAAGAAAGTCAAATTTAATTGGCTCATATTCTGGTTTTGTATTTGCTTCATATGGCTTATCCGGCAAAATATGATCAGTTTCCAATAGCGTAATAAAATGGTCAATTGTTCTTGAATCCCATTCCCAAACTGTTTTTGAAGATTTAGAAAACTCTGCCGCAATTGAATTAATCCGATTGATTCCAAAAACTCCTCCAAGTGGTTTTGCAAGCGTATCTCTCTTGAAAAAAGAAATTGTCAAAGCTGCCATATTATATGCAACAGTATTCGCAGCTTCTGTTCCATGCACTGCATTTACCTGATCACGGGCAGCTTTAATTAATTTTATAATTTCACTAAAATCATTTTTTCCACCAGTCGCCGTTGCACGCAATGTTGGTAATAACTTTGAAATTGATGTTGCGACGTTTTTTTCCGAATCATTAATTTCATTTGTAGCGCGGCCAATCATGTTTTCTCCAGCTCCCCGATGCGCCAAAAAACTTCTTTCCATTTCCTCGAGTGCAAACGCAAAGGGAAATTTATTTTGTGCAATTTTTTTAGCAAAATTGTCTAAATATTGGCTTTTTTCTTCTCCAGTTTTTTCATCCTTCACTGTCTCAGCATTTTTTAGGAAATTATGAGTTTCTTTATATACTTTAATTGCATTTTTATATCTTATATCCTCTTCTTTAAAATTTAATCTGACTAATAACTCTTTTAACTTTTCTTCTGTTAATTGATATCTATCACCCACGTCAATTTCATGCATTAATTTTTTTTGCTTTAGATTCTGTCTAATATATTCTGTCACCTCATCTCGAAGTATTGACTCAGCCACACCGATATCTTTTGCTGCTTGCAAAAACATATCGTTTTTATCTGCATCTTTATCCACCCATCCATCCAGTTTTTGACAAGCTTTTTTAACCACAGCCCAAGACCTATCGCGTCCGGAAATATCTTTTGTCCGTTCAATTCGTAAAAATAATGTTGGCACACGTTGAACCAGCGCACGTGTATACATCTTATGATAAAACGATTTATAAGCCTCTTTAATATCTTCCGCTTTTTCCAACCCCTCAAACATTTTGTCAACTGCTTTGTTTGTCTCTTCTACTGATTCGCGCTCTTTTTTATAATAACGTTTGTAAATATGAGTCACTAATTCCTTCCTATCTTGAATCTTATCTTTATCACCTTGATCATAAAACGTCTCAGGAATTTGGCCGGGTTTCATATTATGATCGAAATAACAAAAATCTTTCAGAAGCTCAACCCCAATATTTTCCAAAGCTTTAAAAGAATTAACAACGTCAATCTGCTTTCCCCCACCAGGTGGAACCAGATAAGTAGAATATGTATAATAATCACGCCAACCTCCTCGACTATACATACTTCCAACCCGAGCTGGATTAAACCAATTAATAAATCTCACTGTTCCGTTTTTTTCGTCTTGAATTGACTTGCCACTCGTAAATTCCTTTCGCGCAGCCTCCATTTCCGCTATTAATTTTTTGTGATCCCATGTGCTTGTGCGGACATCATTTCCTTTAATTTTCAAAAACAATAAATTACCCATCAAAAGCTCTTCCGCAGAAAAACGCATATTTTCGTGTGCCATCTGGTTAAAAACCTTATACATCTTTGCGTCTTCTTCAGAATACGACGCATAACTGGTATTGTTACCAGGGGTTTTCGGTGGTTCTGCCAAAGACCCGATTTCTTCAGCACGAAGAGAAATGGCATGATGATCTCCCGAGCCCATCACTACTGCTTTTTTTGCCCGCATATCATCAATCGGCTCTCCACCTATCATTGGATACATCCTTTTTAAATAATCAATCACTTCGTTTTCTTCTTTTGAAAACTCACTTCCTTGTTCAATCTGACCATATGTGGGTTGGTAAATATTATTATAGTGCGCCATATCATTCCCCATAAACTTATCCAGTAAACGCGCGGCTGCAAGTGCTTGAGTTGAGTCACTTTGATGCATATACTCATCAATCCCACTTCCGTGTATTTCTTGCTTTAAAAAGTGTGTTAAATTTCCCCAAAAACCTTCTTGACCGTGTTGAGTTGGCATATATTTTAACGCACGTAAATTTTTCATTGCGTATGCAATTTCAATCTCGTGTTCCAGCTCTGTTTTCATAAAAACCAGATATTCATTAAAGCTTTCCACACGTTTTGGTGTTTTTTCTGCATCCACAAACCGTCGAGGTTGTAATATATCTGGTTTCCCCTCCTCCCTAATTAACTCATCATAGTCATGTGTTTTTGCCTCTTCTTTAAACCACTGAATCTGGGAAAATTGCGGATAATCTTGATATCTAAGTTCAATAAGCTTTGTTATTTGAGTATTAAGTATTGATTTCAAAGCTTCTGGACTGGAATAAAAACTTCCTTTTGAAGCTGACTTTTCTGCTGGTTCGCTTGATTTTGACAAAAACACATTCTGCACAATTTTATTAAACAACACACTCACTTTGTTATGAAAATGTTTTGAATACTCCTCACCTTTTTCTGCATTTGATAAATGACTTATCTCTGGTTTTTGACAAAATTCCACATAATCATTTTCCACATAATTACCAAATAACTGCTTTGGACGAAACAATGCATCAATCAAATCCAAATCTTTTTTTTCAATAAAACGACCTCTTATTATTTGATAGTCTTGAGTCATCTGCGCTTCTTGCTCAGCTTCAGTCTTTTCTTTTTCGATCCCCAACTGTTCGTCGGTAATCGGTTTTCCCAACTCTGCTGCGGACTCCTTTATTACTCTAATTAATTTTTCGTATGTTGCTGGATAAACGAACTTTAAACGCTGTAAATCAATAGAATCCAATCCAAACAAAGTCTCAACCTCACCAATACGATTGTTAACCGCTTGATTTAATACCTTAAACAAATAGGGAGCTGCTTCTTCACTCACATCATTTGGATTGATAATCTCCGCCATTTTTTTCAAAAATACTCCGCTTGTTGTATTTTCCGCCACAGGCAACAAAGCTCTGTTATCTCTGTATATGGTTAAAACTTCCTGCACATAAGCCTGCGAAGTACATACTTTTCTAATCAATCCAGAATTTCTAACACTTCCATTAAGAGATTGCCCAAGTCGCCTTTCATTAATGGCCATATCAATTTGTTGTTTGGCTGATTCGTTTTCTGGATCTTGTTCGTTAATAACTCTAATAACTGCTTGCTTGGCGTTAGTATCCGCCGCGGCAGCAGCCACTTTATTATGAACTTCGTCAGACAACAACCGACGCGCCGCTACCTCAATCACCCTTTCCTGCATTAATTGATTTTCAATTTGAATGTCATTTAGTGGTTCTGTCATACTAAAATTCTACCCTGTTTTTTTTGCAAAAGCAAAACCGAATTTGACATTGAAGAAATATGTGATACGAATAGAGAAAAGACCATGCAAATCTACAAATATGCGAATAAATGCAATTAAGCCAAAGAGTTCAGAATTCTTTTTGGGTGGAGATAACGATCACGAAAGTTTACGATAATTCCAAGTTTGAGTTTTAGTGCTTTCAAATATCTTCTCACTTGATAATAATCTTCTCGAGTGACAAGACGTTTAGCTTTTATTTCGACAATTATTTTATTGTCAATTAAAAAATCAATTTTATTTCGATTTTCTTCACCTTCAAATGAAGGAGATAGTATTTTTTCTCGTTCACAGACAATCTTTTTTTGTTGAAATTGTTTTTCTATTGCGTCGCAATATTGTTGTTCGTTACAATAACTTCCTAATTCGTTATGAACATAAAATAAAACTCCATTTATCTGATATGACAATTCCTTAAAAATAATTCTGTCATTGTCCATATTTATTTATATTATCATTTTCTTATTCGCATATTCGCATCATTCGTATTAGGTGATTCTATCAGTATCTTATTATTCGCATATTCGCATCATTCGTATTAGGTGATTCTATCAGTATCTTATTATTCGCATATTCGCGGCATTCGCATAACCTGTTTTTATTCGTATCTTTCTGTATTATTCGTATCATTTATTCGCATTTCCCCACACTCTTACCACTTCTTTGATCAAAAAAAAACTTAATGAAGACTGGCGGACAAACTCACTCACATTTCCGCATTGCAAACAAGAAGAGCGCGTACTCCAATAGTAGATAAAATCAAATAACAATATTACCGGTAGAAAAACTATCCAAATTAACTTAAGCTGCGGTTTCGGTCGTAGACTCTGCTGTGACTGGTGCATTTTCTTTTAAGTCTATCACAAGTCGACGATCGCGTCCTTCACCAATTGAGTAGCTTGTTAATTCGGTGTTATTTTGTGTCACATATTCATGCATCACTCGACGTTCATATGCAGAAAAGTGTCGCAAATATGATGGTTGATGAGAATTCTTAACTCTCTCAGACGCATCTGCTGCAATTGCTTCTAATCTTTCTTTTTGTTTTTCCCGATAATCATTAACATTCACCAGCAAACTTAAAGGTTCGTTCAGTTGTTTATACAGCATCACTTCCATGATCTTCTGCAATGATCTGATTGTCTCACCGTGTCGTCCAATAATTGTTGGTGCTTCATCGTCGGCTTTAATAATCACATGAAACATTCCATCTTTTTCCTCCACCTCAACTTCAAATTTATTAATCATTTTCCCCAACAAATCTTCCGCAATGGTTTTGATTGTTTTTACTTTATCCATAATTTTTATTTAACTATTAATTACTAATTACAAAACCCAAAGCTCAAAGAATCAAATTAAATCCAAACTTTAAATTTCAAATGTCAAATTCATTTGACTCTTTGAATTTTTTCATTTGAATTTATTTTGTATCTTTGGACTTTGACCTTTGAGTTTCTTTTGTATCTTTGAATTTTGTCATTCATTTCTTTATTTCTTCTTCATCTGTTTGTACTGAATAATACTAAACAAGGAAAAGATATTCCAATATAATGCTAATCCGACCGGTAAAGTATAAGAAAACCAGGCAATCATTACAGGAAAGAAATACTTCATCTGTGTGTTCATGGCTTTTTGAAAATCGCCACCAGTACTTTCAACTTTTTTCTTATTCGGATCGTCGTTTTTCGTAATTTCTTTGGAAGATGCAGGAGCAGAAGCTGTCATTGCCGGCATTGTTGCTTGAGTTTGAAAATACTGTAAAAGTCCTGTGACAACAGGAACTAAATAGTAATACCATAGCTTTGCTTTTGCCGGTGTTAATGCTAAGTTAAAACCCAAAAACCAAGGATCAATCTTTGCAACATGTAAAAACGGAAAGTATAAAACTTTATTAATTGAAGAAATGAGTTTTTCTCCCTGACCGTTTGTTAATAATAAAGACAGTGTTTGATATAAGCCGATAAAAATTGGAAACTGCACAATCATAAATAAACAGCCTGCTGCTGGATTAATTCCTGCTTGTTTATATAGATTCATCTGTTCCTGTTGAAGTTTTTGTGGTTCTTTTTTGTACTTTAGGGAAAGTTTATCCATTTGCGGTTTAATATCCGCCATTTTTTTTGAAGTCTCAAGTTGTTTTTGGAAAAAGGGATTCACTAAAAAACGAACAAATACTGTTAATGCAACCACGGAAAAACCAAACGCACCCGGAAGTCCAACGATTAAAAACAGTTTATAAAAAAGTGTAAGTAAATTAAGTATCGGAATAACAAACACCTGATTAAATAAATTTGGTTGTAACATTAGTGTGATACGAATATTCAACTATTAATGCGAATCTACGAATATTCGAATAAATAACCATTATTCGCATATTCGCATCATTCGTATTGGACTTATATTATTCGTGTCTTAATTCGCATATTCGTTGATTAGCATTGCCTTTGTTTTATTCGTATCATACAGACAACTTCTTTCTTCCCTTTGCTTTTCTCCGTCCAATCACCAATCGTCCTTTTTTTGAATCCATCCGCTTTAAAAATCCATGCTTGCGTAAACGTTTTTTCTTTTTTGGCTGATATGTTCTTTTCGGCATTGTATTAAGTTAAATTATTAATTAGTAATTTCTTATTGAAATTTGCTTAATATTTATTTGTTTATTTAGTAATTTATTTTATTGAAAATTGATTGATCATTGGTTATTGATCATTGATCATTTAAATTACTTTATTCCTTATTCTTTATTCAAAATACTTCTTCCCTTCCCTTTGAAAACCTGCCAAACCGCTTCGGTTACAAATGGCATAAACGGGTGTAGAAGTTTCAAATTACCCAAATAAACTTCTTCTAACAAACTTTGAACTTCAATCTTACCATCTCGCATCGTATCTTTCAACTTCTCTATATAATAATCAGCAAAACGATGCCATAAAAACTTGTGCACCAGCCCCAAAGCCCTGGAAAATTTATACTCCTCCATCGCCCTCTGATACTTTCCCTCAACATCTTTTGCTTCTTTTCTAAGTTTATTTAAAATTTCTTTGTATTGAATTTTGGATTTAGGATTTGTTTGGGATTTAGAATTTAGCAATTGGGGTTTGATTTGATCTTTGTCATTTGTGATTTGAACTTGCGATTTATTCATATGAATAAATCGTCCAATGTTCCAAATCTTATTCGCAAAATTGCGCATCCCAATAACCTTATCCTCACCCAAGTTAACCTTTCCACCTGCAGTTGATCCAAAAAGAAGAGCTGCCCTCAGCGCATCTGCCCCATACTTATTTACCAAATCAATTGGATTAATCACATTACCTTTGCTTTTCGCCATTTTCTGTCCCTTTACATCTGCCACCATTGACCAAAGATAAACATGCTTAAAAGGAACGGTTTTTTTAACATAAAGAGAGAACATAATCATGCGCGACACCCAAAGAGGAAGAATATCTGACAATGTTCCCAACATGTCAGTTGGATAGCGAGTTTGATATTCCTCTTCTTTTAAAGTAACCAGTGGCCATTGTCCGGAAGAAAACCACGTATCAAAGGTGTCTGTTTCTTGTAAATATTGATCACCAGGGGACGTTTGACTAATTTTGTAAGTGGCGGTTTTTGGTACAACTAATTTCTGTAAACCCGATATAACATCATTTAAAGTATATTGTTTTAAGATTTCCTCAATCTTTCCCTGTACTTGTTTTTTTGCATTATCTAGGAACACAACAAAAATATCCGGATTTTCTTGAACACTGTACCAAGCTGGAATTCTAATTCCCCAAACCACCTGACGGCTAATCGGCCAATCATGCATCACCTTTAACCACTGTAAGATTTGTTTTTTGAATCGTTTTGGATGAAAAATTACCTCATCTTTTTTAATTGCTTCAATCACTGGTTTTTTTAACGCTTCAACTTTAATAAACCAATTCGGAACAATCATTGGTTCCAGATCACGACGGCATTTATAGCAAACCGTAACCGCATGTGAATATTGTTCATCGATCTTTTCAATCAAACCTTTTGCTTTTAAGTCTTCAACTACTTTCTGCCGGGCAATTTTTACCTTTAATCCCGCATATAGACCAGTGAGTTGATTTAACCGGCCATTCATATCAATAATTTGTTTAATTTCCAAATTATGTTTTTTCCCGATTAAAAAATCATTTGGGTCATGGGCTGGTGTAATCTTCACCACACCAGTTCCAAATTTTGGATCAACATAATCGTCAGCAATCACTTTAATTTTAAATTTACCCAACAAGCCTTCTGACTCAATTTCTTTACCTACCCATTTTTGATAGCGCTTGTCTTTTGGGTTAACTGCCAACGCCGTATCGCCGAATTTTGTTTCCGGACGCACTGTTGCCAAAACAAACGGACCATATTTTATATAATAAAGCGGATCGATTCTTTCCACGTGGTCAGTTTCCAGTTCGGAAAATGAAGTCCCACAGTGAGTACAATAATTAACAATATATTCTGATCGATAAACATAACCCTCATCAATCATCATTTGAAAAGTCTGGAAAACTGTTTGTAACACATGGTCATCTAAAGTAAAAACGCTTCTGTCCCACTGTGCTAAAAATCCAAGTTGCTTAAACTGTTCATAAATCAATCCAGAATTATTTTTAACAAATTTGAAAATATCCTGATATAGTGTTTGCCTGTCAAAATCCATCCGTGATTTGTCTTGTTTGGCCAAATGTTTTTCATAAACAAACTGTGTTTCAAAACCCGCATGATCCATTCCTGGAATCCATTTTGCATCATATCCTTGCAAAATTTTCCATCTGATCATTAAATCATCAATCGTATACATTCCATGTCCTGCGTGAAGTGAAGCATTAGCGTTTGGCGGCGGCATTAAGATAGTAAATGGCTTACCTGAAGACTTTTTTGTTAAAACATCTCTTTCCCATAACTCATATATCTCTTTTTCACATAAAGCCGGTTGAAATTTGCTGTCCATAAAAATTGAAAATTAAATTGGAAAAATAATTTGTCATCCCCGCAAAGACGGGTTACAATCCCCGTCAGGGGAGATCCAGCCTACAATCACCTTATTTCTAATGTGTATTAGGTCTGGATTCCCTCCCACGAGGGAATGACGCAATAACGTATAAGTATTTTACCATACACAGATTGCATTTCTTATCTTATGAAGGGTATAATGGCTAATTATGGAATGGATTAACCAAACACTACACTGGTATTTTTATCTTTTGATGCTGGGACTAGTTTTTTTCCCAATCACCAGAAAATTTTTTCCTTTTGCCATCGACCGCGGCTATTCATTTGCCAAAACTATTGCAATATTAATCGTAAGTTATCTTATTTTTATTGGTGGATTAACCCATACCCTCCCTTTTCAACGCGTATCAATTATTGGAGTTATGTTATTGTTTGCAATCGTTTCCATATTCATAACCAGTCAAATCAAACAAAAAAAGTGGAAAAAATTTTTATTAGACAACAAAACATCAGTCTTATTCATTGTCATTGAAGAAGTATTATTTTTAGCCGCGCTATTTTTCCTCGCATTTATCCGCGGTCAAGAACCATCTCTTCGGGGTTTAGAAAAATTCATGGATTTTGGTTTTATTAAGTCGATTTTGCGTTCGAATTATTTCCCCCCCCTTGATATGTGGCTTTCAGCCAGTCCCACTGCTCCCCAAGGCAACCCGATAAACTATTATTATTTCGGTCATCTCACCGGAGCAATGCTCATAAAACTCACCAATACAATTCCTACCGTTGGATACAACTTAATTTTGGCAACGATTTTTGCTCAAGCAATCACAATCGTTTTTTCTTTCACGATTAATCTAATTCACCTTATTAACCCTATCTCAATAATAAAAAGGTTCGATTTTCTGCGCATAGTTGTTTTTGGTTTTCTTGGTAGTTTTATTGTCAACTTCGCCGGCAACCTTCACACAATTTATATATTTACTAGTGGTTATGCTGCTGAAAAAGTCATTCCTTTTTGGCAAATACTCGGAAGTTTTAATCCAACAAAATATTGGTATCCTAATGCGACTAGATTTATTCCCCTCACTATCCACGAATTCCCTTCATATTCATATGTGGTTGCTGATCTTCACGGTCATGTTTTCGACATTCCTTTTGTACTTTTGACTTTATTTATCCTACTAACTTTATTCATAAGTCAAAAGTCAATCCGCCAGCTAACAAACAAAAGTTCTCCCTTCTCCCGCCTAACTCCTAACTACTATCTCCTATCTACTATCTCCCTAGGCTTTATGACAGCTATTCATTATATGACCAATGCCTTTGATGGTCCAATTTATTTATTATTAATCTCTCTAATTTTATTTATCCTTTTTGGACTATCTTATCGTTTTTTTCTTTATCTATTTACGCTCATTGGATCTTTTATTATTTTTTCCTTCCCTTTTTCCGTTAATTTTTCTCCTTTTGTTTCCGGTATTGGTTTAAACTGCGCACCGGATTTTTTAGTAAAATTACAAAAAATCGGTCCGCTTCTTTTTGAAAAAGGCAACTGTCAACCTGATCCACTTTGGATGTTGTTTGTATTATGGGGATTTTTTTGGATATGTTTTGGTCTATTTATTTTTATAATTTATAAAAAAACTAGGAATAGTCAAGTTGCCAACTGCCAACTGCCGATTGTACGGGCGCGGCGTGACGCGCCCCTACCAACTGCCGACTGCCGACTGCCGACTAATGAAGGCCTTAATTTATATATCCTTATCCTATTCGCCTTTGGAACTATTCTTATCCTCATCCCTGAATTTTTTTATATTAAAGACATATATCCTGCTCATTTCCGGGCTAACACAATGTTTAAGTTGGGCTATCAAGCGTTTATTATGATGGGAATTGCTTCAGTCTATACTTTTTATCAACTACGGTCGCTTAGTCGTATTGGAAATATTATTAGTAAAATTATTTTTATCAGCGCTTTCTTTTTAATTTTCCTCTACCCTTTTTTCTCATTTACATCCTATTATGGAGACCTCACAAAAACACCACAGTTAAATGGAGATGTATGGCTCAAAACAACTTATTCTGATACTTATGAAATCATTAATTATTTTAATAAAAAAATTAGTGGACAACCAACGATTTTGGAAGCTCAAGGCGACTCATACACAGATTATAATCTTATATCCGCATATACGGGTTTACCTGCAGTCGCCGGATGGTGGGTACATGAATGGCTTTGGCGAGGTTCACCATCAATTGTTGGAGATAGAATTCCAGATATCGTTACGCTATATGAATCCGACAATATGGAAAAAACTAAAGCTTTGTTAAAAAAATACCAGGTTCAATACATTATAATTTCACAAATGGAAAAAGATAAATATAAAAATATCAAGCCGGAAAAATTTAATCGTCTAGGAAAGTTAATTTTTACAACCACCAGCGGTAAAGGTAAGATCTATAAAATAATATATTAATCGCAAGTTAAATCTATTTTAACTCCAACTAACCTGCTTAAATTTGCTGATTATTGAAAATTGAATATTGATCATTAATTACCTTTTTTTCCTTTATCCTCCCCTTATTCCCTCTAATCAACCCCTATCTTCTAACTACTAAGCCCTTAATCCCTTATTTTTTACTTTGAGGCTCTGTACCAACCTAATAAAGAAGGCTCTTGACAGTTAATGAAGAATTTGCTATGTTTAAACTTGAGCATTACTACTCGTCGTCCCCTCATATACGAGCGATAGTGATGCTCTTTTTTTAGAAACTGTTTCCAACCATCAAATTACTGTTGGAATTACAGTTTCTTATCCGCCAAAGTGAGGTTTCGGCTGAGTGGCTCCCGTTCTGCAACGGGATAAATTCCAGCCTCGAGACGAACCCGAACGTAAACGGATCTACTCTACAAATGATACAAAGTGACCGGAATACTCAAGTTCTTCTTTATCAGTTGTTTAAACTGATTTTTCACAAAATCTACTAATTCTTTCTTACTCTCTGAGCTTCGTTTAACTACAAAAGAAATATTTCGATTGTTTTGCATAAAGATACTATAACCAACCAGTTTTAGTTTGTCAAGCCCTATAGAATTATTCTCATTTACTATAAGATAGCCTATATTTTCTTATCAATAGTTTGGCTTATTACAACAATTAATTAATAAATACAAATTTATTGTGGATAACTGTAATTTCAATACTCAACCGTTTTTAGTATAATAGCAGGATATGATTTTTTCCCTGATGACATATAACACTTGCTTTAATCAAGCGGTAGACAAGCTAACCCAACTGTTAGAAAAACAACATCCGGATATTCTTTGTTTGCAAGAAATCGAAACAACTGAACAAAACCTTAAAACAATTTGTGCTTATGGATATACATTAGCGGACTATTCCAATTCATTTATTAAATTCGGAAAGATTTATGGATTAGCCACTTTTTATAAAAACGACACGTTCAAAATGTCAAAATCAAACGTTATTTTCTTAAGAAGAAGTATTTTTGAGTTTATAACCAGTATTAGTCGTTTTTTTAGAGGAAAGAATCAATCGCGAACAGTATTAAAGACGAAATTATTTAACTCGATTAATAAAAAAATTATCATTTTTTATAACATTCATTTATCTGTGCATGGAACAAACAGTATTCGTCTTAAACAAATTACTCAAGTATTAAAAACAACTACACCGTATAACACTCAACCATTAATAGTGACTGGAGACTTTAATTATCCTTACGGAAGAAAAAAACTTGAAGAAATTACGAAAAGTTATAATCTCAAAGAAGCAACAAATAATATCCCCTTTACTTTCACGACAATGAAAAACAGTTCATATAACTGGTTTTTTTTACTTTGTGATAAGTTCGCAAATTTTATAGGAATGAAAAACTATAAACTGGATTATATTTTTTATAAAAACATCAAATGCCTTGGTTCAGAAAAAATAGACGTAGGTTTTTCAGATCATTTTCCAATCATTTCACGATTTCAATTATGAAGAAATACTTAGGTTTAGCTTTTGTCAACATCGTCAATAATTAATTTTTCAACTTGTTTCAGATAATCTTGTAACTGACTGATTAATTGGTTTTTCTTCTTTTTTTTATCCAAAGAATATCCTGCGCCCCCCATTTGATAATTAAAAATCTTTTTATCAATTCTCTTATTAAGTATTTGATGGGCAATTGCAATGATATATTTGTAATACAATCTTAAACGACCCTCTTTCTCAATTCGTCGTAACGAAAAAATAATTTTGACATTATCCAGATAACGAGCACGAACTCCCCAAATTACCGCTTTTTCAATAACATTATGGTCCTCTGCTAAAAACAATTTTTCGTCAAACCCACCTATTAAATGAAAAAAGTTTTTTTCCCAAATCATACTTCCTCCTGAGGAAAATGGGCGTGGTAAAAACTGTGATGCCTCAACGACGATATTTGTCAATTTAACAATCAATTTATAATGAAGTGCTTTATTATCTGATAAAATCTTGGGAATAAAAACCAAGCCGGGTCTTTTTTTAATTACTGTTTTAAGTTTGCTGCAGAAACTTCGATTAATTTGACTATCGGCATCTAAAAATACTAAATATTTTCCTCGACTCTTTCTGGCGCCACAATTTCTTTGTGTAGAAACGTTGCTCTTTTTAGTTTGATAAAGTCGAATTTTCAATAGAGGAAAATGTACCGGAACCATCATTGTTTTATCTTGAGATCCTCCATCCACAATAATCACTTCAAAATCATTATGATTTTGATTCTGCAAATCTTCTAACAACCGAGGTAAATATAATTCTTCATTCAAGGTTGGAATAATAATCGAAAAAAAAGGTTGCATATCTGCTATTATACCAATGTATTATTATTTGATAAAATTAGTTATGTCTATTTCCGTTGTTATTCCTTGTTTTAACGAAGAAAAATATATTCCCGGATGCCTTAATTCAATTTTAAATCAAACAGTAAAACCAGAAAAGATTATTGTTGTTGATAACAATAGTACAGACCAAACCGTAAAAATTGCAAAACAATCAAAATCTGTAATTGTTATCCAAGAAACAAAACAAGGTATAGTTTATGCTAGAAATACGGGATTTAACGCATGTCATTCAGAAATTATCGCTCGATGTGATGCAGATTCACTTCCACCTCCTCAATGGTTAAGTAAAATAATTACATTGTTTAGTAAAAAACAAGTTGATGCAGTTACTGGACCAGTTATATTTTATGACATGGCAATTAAATCATCAAAAATTGCTCGTTTATATCAAAAAATTATTCATGTATATCAAGGATATCCAACATTAATTGGTCCAAATATGGCGATTTCAAAAAAAATTTGGGAAAAAGTTAAAAATTCTGTTTGTTACGATGAATCAGTTATCCACGAAGATATCGACCTGGCAATTCACATAAAACAAAAGGGTGGAAAAATTATCTTTTCTAAATCATTACTTTCATATACGTCAGGACGGAGAATTGTCAAAAATCCACTTTCTTTTTTTGGAGAGTATCCGCTTAGAATAATGAGAACATATCAACACCATAATAAATCACAAATTTAACTGAAATTTGTAATAATAATTTGTTGTTTGATAAAATTAATTATGTTAATCTCAGTTGTTATCCCTTGCTATAATGAAGAAAAAGTCATCGCTGCTTGTTTGACTGCTCTAGTAAACCAAATAACTTCGTATTCATTTGAAGTTGTTGTTATCAACAATAATTCCACTGACCAATCGGCTGAAATTATTAAAAGGTTTCAAGATATATTAAATTTAAAAATTATTCAACAAAAGAAAAAGGGAAGGGGTCCTGCCAGGAAAACGGGATTCGAATACGCAAAAAGTGACATTATCTTGTCTACGGATGCTGACACAATCGTCCCCATAAATTGGATTGATACATTAGTTAATAATCTTATATTGAATAAAAATATTGCGGTAACCGGAAGCAGTAAAATCGTAGATTGCGGTTGGTTTGCTAATACTATCTTTAATTTTATTCAACCGATAAGCATGAAATTTTATCGAATATTTATGGGTCATTATTGGTTAAGTGGGTTTAGTTTTGGAATATATAAAAATATATATAAAAAATCAGGTGGCTTTGATGAAAATATTAATGGACTGGAAGATATTGATCTTTCTTTTAAGGTGAGTAAAATTGGAATAATTAAATATATTCCTGATATCCCAGTAATCTTTTCCGGTAGAAGATTCTCAAAAGGATTATTTAAAGGTATGTTTTCCTATGTTTATTTATTTATAGTCTATCTTTTATTTAGAAAAAAACAAATTTTCTTAGCTGACGTCCGCTAAATTGCTGAAGCACTTTATAGTTATTTTTTAATTTTGTTTGAATAAAAATACCACGCACAAAAATAAATTCCAATCATCATCAACCAAGAAATAATCAAAGTATTTATCCCTGCAATTTCTTTCCAAAAAAAATCCAGTTCAATTATCTGAAAGTAATTAAAAACATTCCAATTCCAGGTTTTAATAAATTTCAACCATAAAATCAAATCATGAATTAAGCCACTGATAATAATTGTAACTAAAAAAGCGTTAATAAAAGGATTTTGAATAATTTTTTTCATATTTTAAATTTGTCTAAATATTTATTTATTTTTTTATTTGATTATTTGATTATTTGATTATTTGATTATTTATAATAGATCCTAATTCAGAAATAGTAGTAATCTCCGTTACTATTTTATCATCCCTAAACCGCTCCAAACGGGGAAATCGCAAGGCAACTTTTGCCGTATGCACCGGGGAATGTGTAATTTCATCAGCGCGTATCTCCACAACAATTTTTGGCTGAAGCCAAACATCACACTCCATCATCTTATCAACAATATATTGATCTGGTTTGCTTTTAACTTTTAACTTTTCACTTTTAACTTTTAACTTTTTCCATTCTTCATCTGTTAACCCTGTTCCAATCTTTGCAACTGTTAGATATTGTTCATTTTTTTCATCGTATACGCCTGCTAAAAATGCACCGATTCCAAAACTGGTTCTTTTACCTTTTCCAAAATCATATCCCATCACCAAACAGTCAATTGTATCGTTAACCTTACTTGAATAGCTTCTTTTAAATTTTATCCAATTCCAAGCTCTCGCTCCGGGTTGATATATTCCGTCAAGTTTTTTTGCCAAAATACCCTCAAGTCCTTCGCCAATCGCCTGATCAAAACATAATTCAATACGTTTACCATCTTCTAATATTTGCTGTGGTGCGATTATGAGCGTGTCGTTAACGTTATTTTTATTAATTAGGTTCTCTAATTTTTTCCGTCGTTTTTCAGAAACAACTGGTAAATAGCTTGTATCGTCAGCATATAGTAATTCAAATACAAAAAATTTTAAAGGCACGGTTTTAGATTTTTCTTCAATGCCATATTTACGCTTACGTTGCACAGTTTCTTGAAATGGTAAATTTTTTCCTGTTTTTGGGTCAAAGCCCACTGCTTCACCTTCGATTATTATCTTATCTCCACATATTTGTTTCTTTATTCCTTCAACAATATCCGGAAACATTAAAGATACTTCTTCCAAGTTTCGGGAATATAATTTAACTTGATTCAATTTTCTATCAAAATGCGCCTGTAAACGAAAACCGTCATACTTTGGTTCAATCGCACATCGCCCTATTTGTTTAACAATTTCCTCCCCGGACGATAAACGTTCTGCCCGCATCATAATTATTGGAGTAAAAATTCGTGGTTTAATTGTTTTAATACCAATAATTCCATGCTCTTTAATTGTTTTTCCAATCTTTCCTAAATCCGGTAAAACATGATAAGCATGTTCAATTTCACCACGTAATTTTTTATCACCCGTCAACATCCATGAAAGCGCGTCAAGCACAGTCATATCAGAAAAACCCAAACGTAATATTCCCAAAGGAATGCGTACTAAATAACAACAGGAAACTGCGTCAAGCTGGCGAATTAAAAGTGATAGAATTCCCTGTTTTACTGTTTGTGAACCGTTTCCAAACGCTTTTGATAAACGTTTAAGTTGTTCAAAAACTACCGTAATATCCAAATCTGTTTCTTCAAACGAATAATATTGTTTTTTAAAAAACTCAACGGTTTTTCCCAAATCGCCAACTTCTTGGTACTTTGTTTTAAATAAAGACGGTTCAATTTGCATAGCAGATATCGCAGCTTTTATCACTGATTTTTCCGCCATTCCAAACTCAACCGGATCAAACAAAGGTGCCACCCTTCCTTGCATTAAATAAATTGCTTTATCAATCTCTTCCTTATTGAGTTTTAAATATAATTCTGAGAGTAAGCGGGTAATCTCCAATCGCGAATGTGTTTTATCAATCTGATGTATATATACTGCCAGTTGTGAAAATTTCATTTAGATATATTAAAACTTAAATATAAAGACTCCTCAGGATAGCCTATCTTTGTCATTCCGAACGAAGTGAGGAATCTAAAACTAGCGTACGTATGATCCCTCGTTTCACTCGGGATAACACTCTTTCTACCTTCCACTATCTATTGTCTATTTTTTATTCGAATATTCGCATCATTCGCATTGTCTTGTTTTATTCGTATCATACCATCACATATCTCGCCGACTTTGTACTTCCTACTTTTTTGATCAGTCCTTTTTTAACCAGATCCTGCACATCGCGCAGCACCGTATCTTCAGACACGTTTGTAAAAAGCGTAAGAAATGCTTGATTTTGGAGATAACCAACTTCTTGAATATACTCAATAATTTTGACTTGTCTTTCTGTTAAGTAAATTTGTTGACCGCCAAATTTTTCCTTAAGTTTAACGTCTTTTGAAAGCCGTAAAATTTTTTCTTTGATTTTTTCAAATTCAATTGCTGCACCAAAAGTAAAATATTCCAACCATGATGTTAAATCCCCGGAAGATGCTTTTTGTAAACTTTGATAATAAGAAGCTGCGTCTCTGTCATAATATTCCTCAAGGGAAAAAAATCGGCGAATATCATAACCACCAAGTAACAGTATCAGGGTTGCAACCACGCGCGAAACTCTTCCATTTCCATCAATAAAAGGATGAATACGTACCATTTCGTGATGAATAATTCCGGCTTTAATAATTGGATGCATTTCTGATTTATCAACTTTATTCACCCAGTAAATAAACTCGCGCATTAAAAAAGGAACTTCCAAAGGGGGTGGTGGACGAAAGGTTATTTCGCCGGTCTGAGAGTTGCGGATAATTACCTGTTTCAAACGATACTCCCCTGCTTGTTCATCCGGTAAAATTTTGACAACAATTATTCTGTGTAATTTTTTAATTAGTGTTTCTGTAATTTTTTCAATTTGCCGTTTGGCTTCTTCATCAATAAAATCAATTACTTTTCTATAATTAATTATTTCCTGAATATCTCGCGGTCGACCAATCACGTCTTTTCCCATCAAAACATCCTTTGCTTCATCTTTATGTAATTTATTTCCTTCCAAATGTGTACCGTGATATGCAGAACGAATGATTGCATCTTCTTTAAATTGTTTTTCCCAAAGTGGAAGCAGTGGAGAATGGCGAATCACTTCTTCTGAAGCTTCGATTTTTGAAATATTATTAAGAATTTTATTAGTAATGGAATATTGCGGATTAAACATAAGAATAATTATACGTCATTAAACCTTTCCTAACAATTTAACAATTTAATCATTTAACAATTACTCACTTTATTTGCCAAACCTTCTCTTTCTTTCTTGAAAGTTATCGATTATCTTATCAAAGTCATCAGTCGTAAAATCAGGAAAAAGTTTATTAACAAATTCATATTCGCTATATTCAGACTGCCATAACATAAAACCTGAAGTTCTTTTTTCCCCACCAGTCCGTATAATCAAATCCGGCTCCTGCTGCGGCAAATCCTTCGTATCTAAAAATTGATTTAAATTATAGTTATTATAACTTTGCACTTTTAACTTTGCACTTTTAACTTTTTCTATCGCTCTCTCAATCTCATCTCTTCCTCCATAATCCAACGCAATTACTAGATATTTTTTATCAAAATGGTTCGTCTTTTTTTCCGCATCTTCAATTTTTTCACGAAGTCTTGAAGGAATACGGTCTTTTCGACCAATATGTATAATCCTAACATTATCAACCAGCGCTTCTTTAAGATGATGACCTATTCCTTTTTCAAACAGCATCATTAAATAGCCGACTTCTTCTTTAACACGAAGCCAATTCTCAGTTGAAAACGCCCAATAAGTTAAAATGGGGATTCCCATTTTATGCGCATATTTAGTGATTTTGTTGGCAACATCATAACCTCTTCTATGTCCTTCAAATACTGGAAGTTTATGTGCTTTTGCCCACCTCCGGTTACCATCCGGGATAATCGCAACATGAATCGGAAGTTTGTTATTATTGATCATGATTATGTTTGATTTTATTATTTCTTTATTTAATTATTTGCTTATTTGATTATTTTAAAATTATTTGATCATTGATAATTGAATATTGATAATTTTATATTGACATTATACCTAATTTACCATAAACTTTAAACATGCCAACTATTACTTCTTTTATAAATCCAACCAGTTTTGCTCCTGGAAAGTTCATTAACGTTGCAATTATCTACAATTTAATTACTCCTCTTTTAATGATTGGGGCATTAATTCTTTTTCTCGTTACTATTGTCTCTGCTGCGTTCACTTATCTGACTGCCGGTGGAAATGCAGAAAATATTAAAAAGGCTCAAAAAAGCCTGATGTTTGCTATAATTGGATTGGTTTTTGTTGTTAGTGCATATTTAATTATGAAAATCATCGCTTTTGTTTTTAATTTAATATTACCCTTTTAATTATGTTACTTGCACAAGACGTTGGTAGTATTTTCGGAACAATCGCGCCCCCAACCGGAACCCCTGCTGGTGGTAATCCAGTTGCTGGAATCGGAAAACTTCTTTCTGTGGGAATCCAACTTGTAATTGTCGTCGCTGCATTAATGACATTATTCCAGCTACTAATGGGGGCAATTGATTGGATTAATTCAAATGGAGAAAAAGAAAAACTTTCTAAGGCGCAGTTAAAAATTCTTAATGCGCTAGTTGGACTTCTTCTTGTGATTGCAGCTTTTGTTATTTTTACAGTTATCGCAAATCAAGTTCTTGGCGGTAATATAATTCAGTGCGATCCGGTAGCTGGTTGTTCTTTCAATATCCCTCACCTTTAAAACAAGTGTTTTTCCACTAATCGTGTGCCAATTGCAGGAAAATTAAAAATATATTTAATATCTTTTATTTTTTGAAGTTTTTTTACCACCTGTCCTTGATCTTTTTCCTGACAAATTAAGTGAATATTCGGACCGGCATCAATCGTAAAATATACCAATAACCCTTCTCTTCGCCACTGCCAAACCGCTTGCATTATTTCAATTGATTTTGGATTTAAATATATGATTGGCGGATTTGACGTTAACATAATCGCATGTAATTCTAACGCTTCTTTTTCAATTAATTTACCAAAATTGATAAATTCTTTTTGTTTTATATATTTTTTAATTTTTTCAATTTTATTTTGAATGTTTTTTAATCGTTCTTTAAAAAAAGGGCTTGTCTTTGCAATTTTATGTCCGTCACTAGATGTTACTTTTTTATTTTCCTTTTGAATCACCGCAACAATATCAATAATTTTCCAATAATCAGCAGGATAAATTGATTGTCCAAATGAACTTAGACTATCTTTTCCCTCTACCCATTCAATAAATCCATCAGGAATTGACCTACAAGCTGATCCTGATCCAATCCTTGCTAAAATTGATAATTCTTTTTCTGAAAGATTTAATCCTATTGAGGCGCTTGCGGCAACAGTTAAAGCGGCAAATCCTGATGCTGATGAAGCCAAACCTCCTGACTTAAGAAAGTTATTTTCCGTTACCACTTTCGCTCTTAAATTACTTTTTGCCATTTGCCTAATCTTGTCAAGAAATTGCCCCACTCTTTTGTTTTCTTTATTATCTATCTTATTATTAATAAGAATTTCATCTACCTTATATTGTGAAGAAAATTCAACTGTTGTGGTGGTTAACAAATTACTCAAGTTCATTGAAATACTTCCGTTTGTAGGCAATCTAAGTTTTTCGTCTTTTTTCCCCCAAAATTTAATAAATGCAATGTTTGCCGGTGCAATTGCTGTTGCTTTCATATATATTTTGTCATTCTGGCACCACTTCCAATTGTCCAGAATCATTTTTATTATTTTATAATTCCTAACTTCTCAAACGTAAATAACGCTCCTGGCGTAATTTTATTAGTAATTTTAGCGATTTCATTTGTGGAATAAAATTTCACCGATTCCACTTCTTGTTTGTCGATCTTAAAAGAGCCATTATAACTTCCAATAAATACCGCAGTCATTTCTGATTCCCTGTTATCTTGATATAAATGTTTCCCTTTGTAAGATAATTTAATACCTATTCCAATCTCTTCCAACATCTCTCGAATTGCAGTCTGTTTATATGTTTCACCAACTGCCACGTGTCCGGCAGTAGATAATCCAAAAAAACCTGGATTAGTGTCTTTATATTGACTGCGTTTTTGTAAAAGCACCTCTCCTTTTTTATTAAATATCACAATATCAACTGCCCGATGAATTAATTTTGAGTTATGATGACATTCAAAACGCGATCGATATTCGATAATTTTATCGTTCTTATCAACTACCACGAATTGTTCCCTCTTATCATCTCTCGGCATATTTTTTTATATTGTTTTGTATATTGGTAATTGGAAAATTGGTTGAACATTGATCATTGATAATTGATCATTTACTTTTCTACCCTTACTCCATCAGCATTATTATCAACCGTTATTATCTCTCCCCCAACAGATTTAATTGCATTTTCCACGGCCCTTCTTTTATCATCTTCAACTAAAGCAATCATACAATCTCCTCCTCCGGCACCGGATAGTTTCGCGCCCCAAGCACCAGCTTCAACTGATTTTTCTACCATTAAATCCAATTTAGGAATACTTACTCCTAACTGCTGAAGCAATTGATGATTTTTTACCATTAATTTTCCCATTTTTTCGTGATCATTATTTTGTAAAAATAACTTTCCTTCCATAACCAAACTCTCGATTTCTTCAAACATCTTGTCCATTTGTGTTTGTCTACTACGAAACGCTTCGCGTACTTTACGGATATAAAATGGAGTGTCTGCTTTAATTCCTGAATAACCCACAACCAGTGGTAATGGTTTTAAATTTAATGGTTCAATCGTCTTACCTCCGGTCACAAAATAAATAGTTTTTCCAAATGTGGCAATGGCAATGTCAAATCCTGAGCCCACTCCTTGAATTGCTAAATTAACATAATAGCTTAAATCAAAAATCTGACGATCAGATAAATTTATATTAAATACTAAACTCAAAGCTTTAAAGGTTGCAACAGTCACAGCTGAAGAGGATCCAAGTCCAACTCGATGAGAAAAGTCTCCATTTGTACTAATTTTTACAAACTGATTAATTTTAAATTGCTTTTTAAAATATGCAATTGTTTCCAAAACAAACCGGCTTTCTTTCACTTGAGGAGCGATAATTTCGTCTTCATTCGTATCAATAATTTCCGCCTCAACATAAAGTCTTTTATCAACCGCAGTCACTAAGCAAGGGTGATCATAAACCACAGCATGTTCGCCCATCAACATCAATTTTCCTGGCGCTGACACTCTAATTCTCATAAATAAATATAAATAAAGACAGTCTCGACGAGACAGTCTCGTTAAAAAAATAATTTATTACTCTGATAGAATATTCCTAACTTCACTTCCATATCCCTTTTCCACTAAAACTTTTTTAATTTCTTCAATAAAGACAGAAAGCATTTCTTCTTCCTTAACAGTTTTAATAACTTTTCCAAGTTTAATAATCGCAGCTTGACCCTTACCTCCGCATAATCCAATATCAGCAAAACTTGCTTCACCAGGTCCATTCACTACACATCCCATCACCGCAACTTTAATTGGAGCATTAACTTTTGCTAGCGTTATTTCAACTTGTTTTGCTAATTTAATTAAATTTATCTCTGTTCTTCCACAGGTTGGACATGAAATTAACTCAACTCCTTTTTGTCGCAGTTTTAATGATTTTAACACTTCCCACGCAACCCTAACCTGCTCTTCAGGTTCACCACTAATTGAAACGCGTATTGTATCGCCAATTCCTTCAGATAAAATCGAACCAATTCCGACTGCGCTTTTAATCGATCCACTCCAAACTGTCCCAGCTTCTGTAATTCCCACGTGAAGAGGATAGTCAAAGCGCTCAGCAAACAATAAATAAGCTTCCCGAGTAATGTTTACATCCGATCCTTTTAGAGAAACAACAATGTCGTAAAATTTTTGATCTTCCAGTATTTTAATATGTCGAGTTGCTGATTCAATCATCACACGGGCCACTCCAAACTTTCCATATTCTTGAAATAAATCCTTTTCAAGCGATCCCATATTTATCCCGATACGAATCGGAATATTTTTATTTTTACACGCCGTTACCACTTCCTTCACCTTATCAATGCTCCCAATATTTCCCGGATTTATTCTAACTTTATCTACTCCTTGTTTAATTGCCTCAAGTGCCAGAAGATATTGAAAATGAATATCAACAACCAGTGGAATATGAATTTGTTTTTTAATTTCACCCAGTGCTTTTGCCGACTCCATATCCATTGCTGTACAACGGATGATTTCACAGCCGGCTTTTTCTAAATTAACAATCTGTTTCACTGTCGCCTTGATATCTTTGGTTTTTGTCTGTGTCATCGACTGAACCAAAATTGGATTTCCCCCACCGATTTTCACTTTTCCAATTTTTATGACCCGTGTCTGCTCTCTTTTTATTATCTTGTGTATGTCCATATGACGTTTTTATATTTAATTTTTAATTGTCGAAATACTGTAAGTGATTTTTTTTTGCTTTTATATAAACCAACTACAGTTAGTCCTGAGCCCGCAATAAATACCTTATCAGCATCCATATCGTCCAATTGTTTTTCTAATTCTAACATTTCTTTATTGTTTTGCCTCACAATATCTTCAAAATCATTATGAAGATTAGCAAAAATTTTATCTTTGTTTTTTTCTTTCATCCCTTCGATCAACTTCGCGTATTTTCCAAGATTATTTCCAATAACCGTTTGATTGACATTTTTATACATCCATTCCGTTGACTTTTTCTGTTTTTCCGGAACTATCAGAACAACCCATAACCGAGGCACTCTGGATAACTTACATGCTTGATCACAACTGTGAATGGCAAAACATTGTTCTTGACTAAACAAACAATTATTATTTATTGAATATACACAAACGTTCTTACTTCCTTGATTGGTAACACTACAAACTCCTCCTTTATAACAAAAAGCTACATCTGATCCAATTTGTTTATTAATGTTTTGCACTTGAGCTTTGTTCAGTTTAATTTTCCATAATTTAATTAGGTTTCTCAGTGTTACAGCTGCATCGCTACTTCCTCCTCCCAAACCTGCTTTAATAGGAATGTTTTTTTTAAGAGTTATCTTAACCCCAAGCGATTTATCTTTTACGACTTTTTTTAATAAAAGTGCGGTTTTATAAACAAGATTATTCTTATTTGATAATTTTTTATTATCACAAATTAAATCGATTTTATTTTTTTGTTTTTCAAAATATAATTCATCATGAAGATTTAGTTCACAGTTAACGAATTTCACCGGATAAAAACCGTACTCATCTTTTTCTGGAAAAAGATGAAGATTAAGATTGAGTTTCGCAAATGCTTTTGCTTTAATCATTTTTATCTAAGGGCTCGTCTGTAAATAAACTAACATATCATTTACGGATACGGCCCTTTGTGCCGCATCTCTTATAAAATAAGATATCATGTTATTAGTGAATGCGGCCTAGACTAACGATTGAAAATACTTGGATTCCTTTTCCCCGTCCAAAAGCAGTTAACCCTTCACCTGAAGTAAAAGTGATTCCAATTTGATTAACATTAATTTCCAATAATTTACTTAGATTATTTTTTATTTCATCAATTATTTTTAATGATAATCGTGGCGTTTTTGCCTCAACCGATATTGAAATATTTGTTATAGATAAGTTAAGTATTTTTATTTTATTAAAAACGTCTTTTAAATATCGACTACTATCTTTAATGCCTTCTTCCAAACACATCTTATCAGCCCAAGTTCCTAAAGAATCTCCGCCTATGGCCGAACTTAAAGCATTACAGAGACTATGAATAACAACATCACCGTCCGAATTTGCTTTCAATCCACCAGTTTCTGATATTTTAACTCCACCCAAAACAAGAGATTTATTTTTATCAGAATCAAAACGATGAGAGTCCTGTCCAATGCCAACTTTGGTCATATTATTTATGAGATAAACTTAATAACTGTTCAGCAATTATCAAATCTTGGGGAAAAGTTACTTTAATATTTATTTCATCACCTAAGAGAATCTTAACTTTTTTTCCAATTTTCGTTACAAATTCACTATCGTCTGTTGAAACAAAATATTTATTATCTACGGCTTTTTGAAAAGCGGTTAATAATAACTTTGTTTCAAATCCTTGCGGTGTTTGCGCAATCCAGGTTTTGTTTCTTTCTAATGACTTTGTCACAATGTTTCCATTGGCGTATTTTATTGTTGCGGTTGGTGGAATTGCAGTCATAACTGCTTTATATTTTATTGTTTCCTCCATTAATTTATTAATTAAAGAAACTGGGGTTAATGGTCTATTTCCATCATGAGTAATAATATATTTATTTTTTACCTTTTTTAAACCGAGAAAAACCGAAGCAATTCTTTCATGACAAGCACATATAATTTTTACTTTTAAATAATTTTTACCAATAATTTTTTGATATTTTTTAATTACATCTTCCTTTACCAAAAGAATTATTTCATCAATGTTTTTCAGTTTATGAAATTTTTCAATTGTATGAATAATCAACGGTTTTCCTCGTAATATTGCTAACATTTTATCTCCGTTAAACCTTGATCCGTTTCCACCTGATGTGATAATTACAGAAAATGTATTTTTCATATTATTTTTTAGAAATTATTTTGTCAGCATATATTTTCCCCCACTCATTAGACTCTAATATTTGCACAAGATTTGGTGATTTTATTGGCTTATGTTTAGACATTGTTTTTCTAATCACTGTAGCAATTTCCGTAAATTTAATTTTTTTATTGATGAATGCTTCAACTGCCGCATCGTCAGCCCCATGCATAACCGCAGGCATTGTTCCTCCAGCTTCAATTGCTAAAAAGCCTAATTGTAACCCGGGAAATTTATCAGAAGACGGATGTTCAAAAGTGATTTTTTTATCAAAAATATCGATTCCATTTGTCACTATCGCTTGTTTTCTATTTGGATAAAATAACGCATACTGAACATATCTTTTCATATCCTGACTGCCAAATTCCCCAATAATACTTCCATCAACAAACTCCACTAAGGAATGACATATATATTCGGGATGAACAATTACTTTTATTTTTTCACTCGTTAAATTAAACAACCACCTTGCCTCAACTACCTCAAAGCTTTTATTTAAACAAGTTGCACTATCGATGGTTATTTTTTGGCCCATGATCCAGGTTGGATTTTTATAGATATCTTTTAGACTAATTAGCTCAAGTTCTTTTTTACTCATTGTGGCAAAGCGACCTTTACCCATGGTAAGGATGATTTTTTTTACTTCGGAAATTCTCCCGGATTTTAAACATTGAAATATTGCAGAATGCTCAGAATCTACTGGAATAATATTGACCTTATGTTTCTTTGCTTCTTTCATCACCAGCTCACCTGCTAAAACCATAACTTCTTTCGTCGCCAAAGCAACGTCTTTTTTTGCTTTAATTGCAGCAAGAGTCGGTTTTAATCCAGCCAATCCCACTACAGCGACCACTACTAAATCTACCTCTGGTAAAATCACCATTTTTTCCATATCTTTTCCTCCAAGAGACATAAGTTTTGGTTTAAACTCTTTAGTTTGCTTTACAAGTAAGTCCTTATTTGTGTTTGCAGATAGTCCTATCACTTTAAATTCTTTTGGATAAGCTCTAACAATTTCCAGCGCTTGTTTTCCAATATGACCGGTTGATCCTAAAATTACAATATTTTTCATAATTTATGCGAGATTACTGGGTAATGGAAATTGAATATTTTCTTTAATAAATTCCAACTCTTCTACAATCGATCTTCCTTGACTCAAATATTTTACAACCGACTGAATGGCTGTCTCCGGAGCTGATGCACCGGCAATAACGCCAATATTTGCAATGTTGTTAAACCATTCTTTATTAATTTCCGATTCGTCATTAATTAAATAGGCTTTTTTACCGGCTGCTATTGCTACATCTTTTAAGCGGTTTGAGTTCGAGCTATTTTTTGAGCCAACAACTAAAATTAAATCTACTTTTTTCACAAGTGCTTTTACCGCTAATTGCCGATTCTGTGTTGCGTAACAAATATCAAAAATGGGTGGTTTTATTAAATTTGGATATTGTTTTTGTAGATGGTTTATTATTTCTTTTGTATCGTCAAAACTTAAGGTTGTTTGCGTTAAAACCACTACTTTTTGAGTCTGTGGTAGTTTCAGTAATTTTGCTTGTTCAAGATTTTCAATTAATTCATAATTTCTAGTTAATTCTCCCAAAACTCCGACTCCTTCCGGATGATTTTTATGACCGATATAAATCACAAAATACCCTTCTTTTGCATATCTTTTTGCCTCCAGATGAACTTTAAAAACCAATGGACAAGTTGCATCATAAACGATTAAGTTCTTTTGTTTAGCTTTTTCATAAATTAATGGAGGACTTCCGTGTGCACTAAGAATAATAACGGAATTATCTGGTACATGATCAATATCTTCAATAAAAATCACTCCTTTATTTTTAAAGTCATTAACAACGTGTTTATTGTGAACAATTTCGTGTCGTACATAAATTGGCGCCTTGTGTTTTTTTAAAACCAAGTCAACAATCGTAACCGCTCTTTTAACACCGCCGCAAAATCCCCTTGGTGACGCGAGACATATCTTCTTTAAATTATTAGCCACAAAACCAGCATCAGTGTGCATACCTCTATTAGTCGCACTTCAAAGTAAAATCATTTATAATATTTTAATTATGGATAATAATCGTCGGTGTGTGTTATTAATGCGTATTCCTTTTAATAATGAGAAGAATGAAAGCGCTACAAACAATTTCTTTTCCCAAGTAGTTGAGATATTAAAAGGAAAGAAATATTTAATTTCTGCAGAAATTGCCATTTATAACAAATATATTTGGTTTTTTCTTACCTGCCCTGCAATTATTAAAGATACAATCAAAGGCCAATGGTATGCACAATATCCCGATGCAGAAATTGAAGAAGTTGGTGATTATATCGTCAAGTTACTAACCGGATATAACGCTCGCCATGTTGTAGGATACGAGATGTATTTGGACAAGAATGAATTTATTCCTTTTAAAACTTACAAAACTCTTGAAAAAAATCCACTTGTTTCTTTTTCCGGTATTGCAAACTCATTTACAACTGATGATATTGGGATTATCCAGCTTATCCTTCAACCACAAGACAAAGATAATGTTTGGAATAAAATTTTTAAAAATCGAAGGGAACGCTCTCGAAATCAATCGATTAATTCATACCCTTCGGATAAAGTTCCCGAATATTTATTACTAGAACAAGAAAAAGATAATCGAGCATACTATAAAACTACAGTTCGTTTTATTGCCTTTGGTAAAGACACTACTCGGGTAAACCTTAACCTATCCACAATGATAGCATTGTATAAAAAAATATTAGAACAACCTGGTATCCAATCTCTAAAAGAAACTCGTCTTTACGCAGATAATAATTTTACCAAAGCTATTGTTAAACGAGAATTAGGGCATAAAATTATTCGCTTAGGAACTGATGAAATCGCTACGATATTCCACCTTCCCTATCAAAAAGAAGAAATTTCACAAATTGTACAAATCCGCAGTAAACGCGCTCCACCACCACAAAATCTACCAACTAATGGTGACTTATCATTATTTGGAAACGCCAACTATCAAAACCAAAAAAACACTTTTGGAATAAAAACTGCTGACCGTCGTCGTCATCTCTATGTAATTGGAAAAACAGGTATGGGAAAATCAAAAATGCTTGAGCTTTTAATGAAAGCGGATATTGAACAAGGGCGGGGAATAATATTACTTGATCCTCATGGTGATCTTGCACGTGAAATCATTAATTACATTCCGGGAAATAGAATCAAAGACACAATTTATTTTGATCCTGCGGACACCGAATTTCCGATTGGCTTTAATCCAATGGAAGGAGTAGGAGCATATGAATTCAAACAAAATATCGTGGCAGGTTTTATCTCTATCTTTAAAAAAATGTTTGGTTTAAACTGGAACCAACGCTTTGAACACGTTCTTCGTTATACAACTTTAGCTTTGTTGGAATATCCTAATGCTAGTATTCTTGGAATTCCACGCATGTTAACTGACAATCTTTTTCGTCAGGAAGTAATTTCATTTATTACTGATCCTTTGGTAAAAAAATTCTGGGCAACTGAATTTGCTTCTTGGAATGATCAATTTGCCAGTGAGGCCATTGTTCCGATTATTAATAAAATCGGTCAGTTTGTTGCCAATCCTTTAATTCGTCATATTGTTGGACAAGCAAAATCTGGCTTTTCTTTGGAAGAAGTGATGAATAAAGAAAAAATATTAATCATTAATCTTTCCATGGGAAAACTCGGTGAAGAAAATGCCGCACTTTTAGGCTCAATGTTTGTCACAAAAATCTGGCAAGCCGCGCTCTCGCGAACAACAATGCCGGAAGAAGAAAGAAAAGATACTTTTATGTATGTCGATGAATTCCAGAATTTTGCCACTTCAACTTTTGGAAATATACTGTCTGAAGCGCGAAAATATCGCCTTAATCTGACAGTCGCAAACCAATTTATGCAACAGCTTCCGTCTGAGGTTAGAGCAACGGTTTTCGGGAATGTGGGAAATCTGATTAGTTTCCGCGTAGGGGGTGACGATGCACAAATTCTTGTTAAAGAGTTTGAACCTGTGTTTAATGTTAATGATTTTTTAAATCTAGATAGTCGTAATTTTTTAATAAAAATGTCAATTGATGGTCAGACAGTTAAACCATTTTCTGCACAGACTTTAAATCTGGAAAAGGCATCACAAAATCAAATAGATTTGGTGATTAATTCTTCACGGAAACTCTATGCTAAAACTCGCAAGGAAGTTGAGGCGGAAATGCTGATGTGGGAAAAAGGTGATATTTATAGCAATAAACCTGCTGCTTTAATTAAAGAAGAGATGTTTCCCGAACCAATTATTTAATCGGACTATAATTTTTGTATGATTCAATTAATTCTTTTACTTCTTTTTCATAGTCTTCTTTCGAATACTGCTTATTCAAAATAAAATACGATTTTTTTGCTAAACCAAAACATCCGAATAAATGATCGCAGTTTGTGCAATAATCGCAAAATGAACTTTCAAATGTATATTCACAACCGGACATAAAAGAACAATTATTAAGCTTATTACAATCAGCACATTCATAACAATACTCCGACGAAAAAGTTTGTGTTAAGTCAAAACAATTTTTATTTCGATGACTGTCATAAATATAGGCACAGTCTTCAGATCTTGCCGCATCAAAACACAAGTACATGTTTTTACAATAATGAATATGGTTTCCATAATCGCTATTTTCTGCGTTAGAAACAATTGCGCTAGTTGCAGGAAAAAGTAGTTTTAATTTTTGCATTTCTATATAATTTATTTCTGGTGGATTTTTTAAAAGCTCGTGTATTTTGATACTATATTCTTCTTTAGTATATTGTTTATTAAAAATACAAAACTCTTTATGGTTTAAATAAACACATCCAAATAAATTGTGGGAGTCATTGCAGTCATAACAAAAATGAGAATCATAAGTTCGCGCGCAATAGTTTAAATAACTACTATTGTTACATTTAAAAGCATCTACGCTTTCATAACATAATTCCGATTCAGCAATATAGTCCCCGTCACAACAATCGGTTGCTTTATAGGAATCAAATATATAAATAATATTTTTAGAGTAAGATGTGTCAAAACTATAATAAGCATTCTGAGAATGGGCTAAATAATCACCATAATCTGAGTCGATACATTCATCAATATATGGGGGAAATCGAGGAATTATGCTTTTTAATTTATTATATTCTTCGATAAATTTTGTAAATTGCATATGCTTTTATGTAAGAATTACCGGATTTTTCTCAAACCAAGCCAAATAACAGGTTTTACAAAGGATTTTGCGGGTTTCTTTTTGGGGGTCATATGTTACTACCATGTTTTTTTTACATTCTTGACAAGTAGTTCGATAAAGTGCGCGCTCACCTCTATCGTTTAATCGTCTTGCTTGTCGACAACCTGGGCAATTTAAGGGTAAAGGTAAGTTCATCTTAGATAAAAATTCCTGTTCTTGTTTAATCACCCAAAATTCTTTTTGACATTTAGCGCAAGTTTTTTTAATGTTTTCCATATGTGATTAGTTTAGCACATTTTTTTATAAGAAAAAATGCTAACAATTATATAAACGGCACTCGAAACAACTTCAAATTATATAACAATACCGAATACGGAATAAACCAACATAAATATAAAAGCATCAAATAAATTGTCCGATAAAAATTCAAGCGTCCGGAAAAACGCACCGACAAATACATCAAGATTATTTTCCAACATAATAAACTAATTGAAAACGCAACAAATAAAATACTAAAAGACTTTCCTAAAATTGACATTGTTCTTGGTGGCGGCAAAACATAATACAAACCAGAACTTGTGATAAACCAGATTAGAGTTGGGAATAAGCTGTAACTAAAGGTCATAAAAAAAGGTATATAATTTGTTTTACTTTTTAATATTCTTGCTCCGTAATAAAAGAACCCTGTTGTAGTAAGGAAGTTGATAATAAAAACAAAATAAACAACAAACGGAGAAAAATATAATACACGTAATTTATTACTGACGATAAAATATAATAATATTAAAAAAAGAATGATTATTGCCTGAAGTAAGTCGTTATCTAAACATACTTTTCGAATCGTTTTGTAAGGAAGAAAAATCAAAAGAACAAATCGCCGAATAACGATAATTAAACTTGCGAAAAAACCTATTACGCGTTGACTAAAATCCATATTGTAGAAGCGACGCCAACTTCACCAATAATGATCCAATTATAATATAGATTAATATAACAACAAACGTTACCATCGGAACTATTACGATAAACGGTGCTTTTTTAAGAAAGCGCGTCGTCATTTTATATAATGAATTTATTCGCTCGTTTCCAAATTTATTGGGTTGAAGCGAAAATATCTCGCTATACTTATTTTGTATTCTGGTTGGAATTGTTCGCATAGTTTTAAAAGACTGTCCTTGAATAAGGACAGTCTTTATTAAAATTAAACGGTTTTAAACACATTAATAAATGCTTTTCTTGCCCGAAATATCAAACTTTCAGTCGCCTTGAATTTTAAAGCTAACTTTTGTGCAATACTCTGCACCCGTTCCCCTTCTTGGTATTTTAGTCGTAATACCAGTTGATAATCATTTGGAAGGTAAGAAAAAACTTTTGCAATTTTGTTCTGTAACTCTCTTTTTTCAACCTCATCATCAATTAAAACTGTTTTTAAACTTTCAACCACATAGTTTGGAAGAGCAGAGAAAAGAATCTTTTTAATTTTCTTTTTTCTAATTGAATCAATGACTTTATGTTTGGTAATCGAGTATAGAAATGTTTTCAATGATGACTGGTAGTGAAAATCGCGTAAACTTTCAAAAAAGTCAATGAATACATCTTGCGCCAATTCCTCACAAAGCTGCGAATCGTTTATTTGTCGATTAATATAGCGAAGGATACTGTCAAAATTTTCTTTGTAAAAACTATTAACAATTTTTTGATTATGATTAATTATCCCTGCAACAATTTCCTTGTCTTTGATAGAATTCATATTATAATTATAATCTACAACACTATGAAAAAAAATCAGCAACGAAGTTTTTGGTTAGGATTGTTTACATTTGTATTGTTATTCGCTCTGATTTTTGGTAATCAAATAATCACAAAGCTAAAACCTTCCTCTCCCCTTCTTTTTCCTTTTAATAAAAAACAAGTTACTAAAATCAATGTAATAAACTCCAATAATACAACCACTTTACAGAGCAAAAATAATAAATGGTTTGTACTTCAAAATAAAGTTGAATTTATTGCAGATCAAGAAAGAATTGATCAAATCTTGGATTCTTTAAGCCAATTAAAAAAGAACGAGATCGTCTCCAACAATAAAGAACGACAAAGTGAATTTGGAATTGGATCATCTATGATCGAGTTTAGTACGAAAGATAAAAACTGGAAGCTTTATTTGGGAAAAAATTATAGTTCTTCGCAAATATATGTTAAAACAGAAAACAATAGTGACATTTTTCTCGCCAAGAACCTAGAAAAGATTCTTTACCCGGAAGATTATCGGGATCTTAATCTGCATCTTATTACTGATGAAAATAAAATTACACAAATTGAACTTAACGATAATGTCAATAAGCTCGTCTTAGTAAAAAAAGATAATAAATGGTTTATCGGTGACAAAGAAGCAAAAAAGGACCGAGTTGATTTTTTGATAAACGATCTCAAAACACTCAGTGCAAACGACATTATAGAAGCAAAACAACAACTCCCGGACTTTCCTGATTTCACTGTAACAATAAAGGCAGATAAACAAAAGAATATATCAACATATCGCAAAGACGAAACTAATTCATGGGCAATGATAGATAATCATAACTCAACTTACGTAGTTAGTTCCGTTTATCTTGATGGGTTAAAAAAAACCGAAACCGACCTTACTCAATAAGAATATTCTTTATTTTTTATAATTCACAATTCTTTATTCCTTATTCATCATTCATTACTCCTTATTCAATAATCTATCTACTCCACACCCATTTTGTATATTTTGTTTTCCTTAAGTATGTAGGCATTATTCTCGAAAACTACAAAATCACTAGCAGTTTTTAATATTGATGCTCCAATTTGTTTTTCATATGTCCCATTTTTTCCTAAAACATAAATCACTCCTTTACTCTTATCCCATCCATAAACTTTTTCTAAATCAACACTCGTAAATACTTTTTCAAGCTTGATATTGCTATCCGGATAACTTGTTTTAAACTCTTCCCGAACCCCAGCACTATATTTTGTAATAAAGTCAGGAAAACCAATATAAAGCGCCGAATCTATTGATAAACTTGATGCTTCTTTTAAATCGATTGATTCACCAGATCCAAAATATGATTTTTTATCTGAATAACCACCTTCAGCAACAAGATATTTGTAAACCTCATCTTTATCTGTGTCTAATAAATAAATATTTCCGTTATAAACTGATAAATTTTTAATACTTCCCCAATCTTTATCTTTCTCAATTACTTTTTTAAAGGTCCCTGTATCGTTGCTTTTAAAAACACCTGATTGGGAATTGAGTAAATAAATCCCGTTGTCATAAATGGCAATTCTACTCACTAATCCAACAGTATCTGTGTTAAACTTATCAAACTTTTTTTTAGTTAAAGACAGTCTATAGATTTTTTTGTTTTTTTGGTCGGAAAGAAGAGCTAAGTCCTTATCTAAAACCATTGTATCCGCACTCGCTTCTTCGTTTTCAAGTTTTAAGTCATAAAACTCTTCCGTTGGTTTTTCTTCTTTTTTCAGAATTTTCTCTTCAGTAGATTTTATTTTATTATTAATTGCATCAATTGACTTTTGGTAATTTTCAGGTAGATTATTTAAAGCTTCGGTTTCCTGACGAGCTTCTTTTATCAACTCTTGTGCTTTTGGTAAATCAAGAAATGCCGCATCCTCAGATGCTAATAATTTTTCATTAACAAGCTTCTCAACCGCAACAATGGTCTTTTTATTATTTTCATCTTTTCGTCTTTTTACACCTAATCCAACGCTCCAAATCAAAACTAATATTAGTACTGCCAGTATTATTAGAGTGACATTTTTTTTTGGTGTTTTGATTAATTCAAGTACGGAACTAATTTTTTGTCCAATATTAAAGCTTTGCTTGTACGTGGGCGAGGCTATTTGATGTTTTTCAAATTGAGGCGTAGAAAGTTCAGTTGCAGTAATAATCTCATTTACTTGTTTTTCAACGTCAACAATTAAAGCAATTGCCCCATTTTGTGATGTGTTTTCATCATTTATTTTTAACTCTGATAACAAAGTACTTGTTGATTTACCAATTGAGCTTCGTGAAATTCCCGCTAAAGTAAACTTTTCTAGCAGTGTTTTGTTAGTAAAGATTAAGCGATCATGGTCTTCCAGATATCCTGACGCACTGTTATCGCCAGACATTAATACGTCACATGTTCTCCCGCGTTGTAAAATTACAACTCCGTCTCCAATAGTCTTTAACCAAAGTAAGTCACCTTGTAAATAGCCACAAACCAAAGTAAAACCGAGCGGAAGATTGCTTGTTTTTGTTAATGCATTTAATACTTCATCTAATTCTGAAAGCTTGTTAATTGATTTTTGATTAAGCTCATGATTAAAAATATCAACTATTTTTTTTCCATCTTCCGAACTAAAGTCGTTAAGAATAAGAATATAAAAATATTTTGAGCTATATGATTTCCCAACAAAAATACCTGAGACTTCCTTACCAATAAACTCTGCAAACTGCGGTTGTAAATCCATAAATTATAATAAAAGTGAATAAATCAATAAACCAACACCTAATCCTACTTGACCCAATGAAATTAAAATGATCAAGGGCTTTTTTGATGTATCTACAGTTTTTGTCATAATGTCTGCCTGCTTTGCAAGAACAATGGAAAACAATAAATATATGATTGAAAAAACTACGGCAAAAGCCTTAATAAATAGGTTAAGTAATTCCTTATTATTAAAATAACTGTTAAGATCCATTTTTTTTCACATAAATCAAATTATTAATAATGCGTGATACTTCTGATGGTTTTGGAATGTTCATGAACTCGACGTTAACCTCAGTTCCAGCTGTTTGGATAAATACGTTCCCAAAATTAAACATTGACGCAAGAAAACCACCACCTTTGGATGTTACGTCCTCAATTTTATTTATATTTGTATATGTAACTTCACGATACACCACTGCCTGTAAATCAACATCAACCACACGCTGATTAGTAATGATTCCCACATTAAAATACCAGCTCAAAAAATTAAACCAAATATAAGCGAAAATCGTAGCTAAAGCAAAAAGATTTACAAATATTATTTGACCAAGATTTAAAAATGATGGTAAGAAAAAATTAAGATAATAAAAAAACACAATAAATATTAATCCATTCAGTAACCATGGAATTTGCGTTATTGGATGAGCGCGTACTACTAAAATCACTTCTTCGTTATCACCCTGTGCTTCAAAACGAAGTTTAGGACGAATATTAAAAGAATGAAGCACCTGATAAGAACTGGGAAGCGTTTCAATTTTCTCCACTGTTTCCATTACTTTAATTATATATCACAATTATTTATTTTCTATATTCAATCATCGACCTCTTCTCTCTTTATTCGTATATTCGTAGATTAGCATTGTATTGTATTATTCGTATCATTAATTCGTTTGCTTTTTATCTAGTTTTTTTTTATAATTGCTTTGCTCTGGTTACATGAGCGACTTGGTACCACCCTTTCCCATCCCGAACAAGGTCGTGAAACGAGTCAGCGCCGATGATACTATCACGCTTAGCGTGAGGGGAAAGTAGGTCGTAGCCAGAGCATTTTTAGTAACTGTTTTCTTACGACGAAGTCGGAAGAAATTACAGTTACTTATCCACCAAACATCGCTCTTCGAGCCGCGCTATGAATAATAGCTAAGGCGAGAAGTAAGATATGGCGGATTACTCCAAAAGCTTTTCCATCCCCTTAATTTCCGGGAGAGTTTTTCCAACAATTCCTTCCAAATCTCCATGCATCCCGAGAATGTTTTCCAAAACCAGTTGCGTATTTTTCTCTTCTTTTGCCCATTTTTTTGTGAACCAATCTCTTTCTTTTTGAATTTCTGCCCGTTGTTGTTGATAGGCATCATATATTGCTTCAACCCGCTGACGAAATTCAATCCCAGTTAAGTAATTCCAAAGAATTTCCTTTTTTTCCGCTTTTCCTACCATTGATTGTTTTATCCCTGTCATACTGATAAGTGAACTACGTACCGCCATTGCCAATCCAATGATTGCGTCAAAACCTCCTACCCATACTTCATGATATAAACCAAAATTTTTTATATTATTTGGCAATACCTGTGTAATTAATATTGCGATTTCTGCTTTTACCTGACGTTGGTCTTCTTTTAATTTAGAAACCCAACCATCACTCCAAGCTTTTGTGCGTTTCATTTCCCAAATCACTTTTCCACAGTCACGACCGGATTGATTTCTAATAGTTTGAATAATGTCTCCTCCTTTGACACCTTTTGCGACCGCACTAATTTCATCATATGGAAATTCTTGTTTTAAAATATTTTCTAACTCCAGTTCCAATACTTCTCCCTGTGTTTGCTGTGACCCTTGTTCCAGTTTTCTTTTTAAATCATCATTTGTCTTTAAAGCATCCTGTAATTTTTTATCATACTCAAGCATTTTCATCCGATAAGTTTCGTCCTGTCGTTTTTTTTCTTCTTCCCGGATTTTTTCTTGTTCCACCATTAGTTTTTTTTCCATTTCGATATTTTTTTGTTCGTTTTCAGTTTTTAGACTACGAATCAAACGGTTTAATTCCAGAAATTGTTCTTGAAGTTGTTTGTTCTGTTTACGTAGATCTTCCAACTCATTTGCTTTATCTTTAAACTGCAGTTCCATTTCTTTGGTAATTTTGCTCCGTTGCGTTTCAATTATTTCCTGTTCTTTTTTTACAATTGCGTCTTTATATTTTTGTCTAAACTCTGTTTGTATCTTTTCTCTTAAATCATGTGATAAGGCGTCAGACAGCGGAATTGACTTTTTACAATGCGGACAAATTATTTGATCGTTCATATTTTGTAATTATACATACTTATTAATTTGTTATCGAAGTTTAATTCTTCTCAGCAAGTGGATTATTTTGTAACAACGTAAATTTAAACTCATATAATTCTATTAGAATACCGTTACAATCTTTGATAAAAATATATCTTCCACCAAAAGCTGATGTATCTTGTTCCCCTATAATATCAACTTTCTGATTATGAAGTTTACTAACCATCAAGTCTAAATTATCAACTTCAAAGCAGACGTGCTTTGTTCCAATCACGATTAAATCATCCATTAATTTTTTTCTATAATCAGGAAGTGGTTTTGTCGTTTTATTAAAACAAAAAAGTTCTATTTTTATCTTCTTAAGACTAATTAATGCAAAGTACATGTCCTGATATTGATGTTTGCTAACTAATTTAAACCCAAATTTATCCCTATACCAATCAATGGATTCATTAAGATTTTTTACTGTAATTGCAATGTGGTTTAATGCTTTTATCATATATTTAGATTTATAATCCTAAATCCCTCACTTCCATAAAGTTTTTCGTTGAAAAATTTTATCAGAATAGGTTGAACTTTATAAACTTTCGACTTAATAACTTTTCGAATCATATTTTTTAAATTGACAATGTCTGCAAATCCCGGATTATTTTTATTCCACATCGAAAGAATCGTTTTGATTTTAATTTGATTACTTTCTTCAGTTATAATGCCCTGGATTTGCATTCCAACTTTTTTATCCACAACTGCCTGTGAAGAATCAGAGATATTACATGCAATTTTATTATTCTTGTGTATATTTTTTATATGTTGCGTCTCAGGTTCGCTGATGAAATATAAATTCAACTTATCATCAACCACATAATATACTGAACAACTCCAAAGATTGTTTCCAACTCCGCTGGTTAAAGACATTAATCTTTGTGATCGAAGATATATCAAGAGAGTTTGACGATCAAAATTAGGTGACGTATGATTTTTCATGAAAATATTAGGTTACTTTTCTTTTTTCTTTTCCAATCTATCTAATCTCAAAAGTGTTACTCCGTAATAAACAATTAATGCGATCACGATAAAATCAATAAGCACGCTAACAAAATGACCGACCATAAATTTTGCCGGTCCGATTTTAATTACAAAACTTTCAAATCCTTTTGCTATACCTAGAATCAATCCTAAAATTGGACTAATGATATCGGTCACAAGTGAAGCAACAACCTTGGAAACTGCTCCGCCTAAAATAAAACCAACCGCTAAACCAACTACTCCTTTTTCCCGAATAAACTCAATAAATCCTTTCATAAATTATTTCTAGAACTTTCAATATACCATCGTCTCTTTTTTTCTTCAAACTTCTCTATCGCATATCTTAACATTGTCCGAGGCATTTTTCTATAATATTTTAGTAAAAAATTTTCTTCAACAATTTGATCACGTTTTCCAATTTCCCGCAACATCCAACCAACTGCTTTATGAATTAAATCGTGTTTGTCATGTAGTAAAATTTCTGCAATTGCTAAAGTGTCTTCATATTTTTTTCTACGTAAAAACCCAAAAGTCGATATGATGGAAATTCTCCTTTCCCATAAATTATCAGACTTCGCAAATATATAAAGAATCGTTTTATCCTTATCGAATAAATATTCTCCAGGAATTTTTGGTGCTGAAATATCAACCAGGTCCCAATTGTTTATTTTTTTTGCATTTTTTAAATAAAAGTCACAAATTAATTTTTTATCTTTTTCGTTTGCTTTTGGATATTGCATTGTCAAAATCATTAAAGCAAGTGAACGATGTTCATGCCAAGGACTATTAATTAATTGCTGTAGTTCTTTCAAACTAAGGTCTTTGTATTTTCTAGACAAGGTTCTTTGTTCCGGAACTGTTAATCCATAAAATTTATCCCCTTCTCCGTACTCCCCTTTTCCGGTTTTAAAAAAACGATAATGATTTTTTGCCTTAATAGGATTGGCGAGTTTTTCAATTTCTTCTATCAATGCTTGTATATTCACGTCAGATTAAATAAAATAAATATAATTATCGATTATTCATCTATGAAAAAATATCAAATACTTACTTTAATTATATATGTTTTTTTAGCTTTTTTTATTAGTCCAAAGTTTCACAACATATACGCATTTACTTTCCCGGACGCTAATAATGATAATAGTATTAATACTGTTGACTATTTAATTTGGCGATGCGAATATTCAAATTCCAATGTCTGTTCGGGAATTACTTTTAATGGAGCCTATACTGCATTTACTCCGCCAACAAAACTAAGTAGCGATTTTAATCAGGATAGCTCAGTTGATTTAGTAGATTTTGAAATCTGGAGACAACATCAGGGAGAAAATCGTCAGTGTGCAGTTAGTCAGGTTTGGAATGGAAAAACTTGTATTAATTATGAGTCTATCTCCGGAATAGATGTTGTTGGCAGAAATAATCCGATTACAAATCTTGATGAATATATTGAAATAGAAAAAAGTTTTGTACAACGTAGTTTCCCAGAATTACCAAGCGCCTTATTTAATCCAAAAACAATCGAACAAGGAAAACAAATCCAAGATATTAGATTAAAAAATTGGGAAGTTATAAACGGAAAAAAAGTATACAGTATTGAATTTATGATTAGCAATTCAGCCAAAAATGCACTTGATGCAAAATCAGCTCAAATTGGAGCTGACGGAATCACTGTTTGGAAAACTTTTGCTGATGGAATGACAAGTTCCATAAATACTACATCACCAAATATCAATCGCTCTGTAAAAATAAAAAGAATTATAATTGTTTCCGATAATTTCGTTGACCCAACCCGTGGTGGATTTGTTATCGCTAACGACACTAACTTCGGTTATTGGGCAAATTATAAAATCAATGGTAAACCGGGATTTGTTTCGTTTGATATTGACTACTTATCATATGTTGATAATTCATATGTTAATAGTTTTCTAAGTGTGGTAAATATTCTTCCGCGAATAAATGGAGTTGCCTACGACGGAAGAGGAACAAATCACGAAATTATGCATGTTCTGCTTCCAATTGGCGATAACTATGTTTATAACTTCGCAATGGGATCAATAATAATTCCTCAACTGTCAACTTATCAAAACAAAAATATTGTCTTCAATTCTTTTAATTTTATGGATAATGACTTAATGGGTTCAGGCGGATTAAATTTAACCGCACCTTCAGCATACCATACCTTAGCTAACTGGAAAGCGCATCCAGGCCTTATTCGTAACGCACAGTTTAATCCGTATCATAGTGCACAAAATTGGAGTGTTATCGGTCCTTCTTATTATCTGAATAACATTCAAATAACCATTGACCAACTATCCACATTAGGAATTAGTAACTGTTATTTTATGACTCAAATACAAGATAAGGGTCCTTTGGTAATTAATACGCAATTACAACCCACATTAGCAACAGATAAAAGCTCATGTTCATTTAACGTTGATAAAACAAATCAAAATCATTATCCGGGATTTTATATCGGCCTTGAAAAAAATGGAGTTATATTCCCGGTATATTTTCCTCAAATACTCGCCGGAACTTTTTACTGGAAGAATTACGTTAACAATTCTAATCCAAATACTTATTCATTTACTCTTTCTGCGACTACTTACTTTACTAATCAGGTTTTTCCCTCTTTCGCAAATAGTGTAATCAACGGGACAAATGGAAATATTAATATGAAAGACAAGATTACAGCAAGTTTTGATGTTACCAATCCAACAAATTTCTCTAATAAATTAATTTTCTATGGTAAGATTGATGATCTTAATAATTATTATTTAATGAATTATTATATCGTCAATTAATTAACCAATAAACGGAAACTTTGCATATACTGATTTTTCCCCCAGCTCTCTTTCAATCGTCATCAACCGATTATATTTTGCAACGCGTTCACTACGACACGGCGCCCCGGCTTTAATCTGTCCGGTTCCCATTGCTACCACAAAATCTGCCATAAACGTATCTTCAGTTTCACCGCTACGATGAGAAACAATCGCCATCATTCCTGCTTGACGTGCTAAAAGAATGGCGTCAATGGTTTCAGTCAAAGTCCCAATCTGATTTAGTTTAATTAAAATTGAGTTAGTTGTTTTTTCGTTAATTCCTTTTTGCAATCTCTTTACATTCGTGACGTATAAATCATCACCAACAACTTGCGTTGATTTTCCAATTTTTTCCGTAATCATCTGAAAACCTTCCCAATCGTCCTGATCAAAAATATCCTCAAACGAAACAATCGGATAACGCGATTTCATTTCCAAATAAAAATCCATTAACTCTTTGTTTGATAAGTTTTTATTTTCTTTTTTTAAATTATATTTTTGTTCGCTATAAAACTCCGACGCAGCTGCATCAATTCCAAGAACGATATCTTGACCAAGTTTATACCCGGCTTTTTCCACTGCTTGAGAAATTAGTTGAAATGGTTCGGAATTATTTTTAACCAGTGGTGCAAAACCACCTTCATCTCCCACATTGATTGAGTATCCTAGTTGTTTCAAAATAATTTTTAAGTTTTGGTATACTGTTACTCCCATTTCCACGGCTTTTTGGATTGAACTTGCACCGATTGGAAAAATTATAAACTCCTGAATATCTGTTACCCAATTAGCATGTTTTGCTCCATTCATTATATTCATATGGGGAATTGGCATGATAAATTTTCCCTGATGATCTGGATTAAAACGAGTGAGATATTGATAAAGTGGAAGATTTTCTGCAAGTGCAGCCGCTCGTGCAACTGCAAGAGAAACTGAAAGGATTGCATTTGCTCCTAATTTACTTTTATTTTCTGTTCCATCTGAATTAATCATTATTTGGTCAATTTCTTTCTGTTGGTCCACTTCTTTTCCAATTAATTCTGGCGCAATTATTTTATTGACGTTTTCAATTGCCTTTAAAACACCTAGCCCTCCGTAACGACTCGTATCATTGTCGCGTAGTTCCACTGCTTCATGTTTTCCAGTTGAAGCTCCTGATGGAACACTTGCCAAACCAATAGTATTGTTTTCCAAAATTACTTTTGTAAAAATGGTTGGATTTCCCCGGCTATCCAAAATCTCCTCCGCCTGAATTCGTTTGATTTTCATATTAATAATAATATCACATTTTCAGTAACCATAAATTCGGCAATCCCTTTCAGGGACTATAGCCCGCCCGGTTGCCGAAAATGGTTTTCTAGTTATTTATTAAACTTATTTTTATAAAACCCCACTGTTCTTTCGATCACTGTCCCCCAACTTCCATTGGAAAAATTATGGTCTTCGTTTGGATAAGTAAAATATTCTACATCAATTTTATTTTTCTCCAATTCCTTAACAAAATTATCTGACCATTTTTGTGGTACTGCTTCATCAATTCCTCCTTGATGTAGTTGTATTGGTGATTTAATCCAATTTAAATAATTTGTTAAAGAATATTTATCACATTCATAAGTATTTTCAAAATCAGAAACTACTTTTCTAAGCGCTCGACCATTATCATCAAACTCGTCAGTATAGTAAAGAATCGAATATGGGAAAGGCTTTGATACCGGAGCCCATAAAACCGTTGGATAATCTTTTCCGGAGATTTCTAAAACTGACAAAGCAATTTGCCCACCATTACTATGCGCCCAAATTCCGATTTTTTCTGAATCAACTTTAATGTCTTGATAATTATTTTCTTCCAAAACTTGATTGAGATTCTTTATTGATGCAATTAATGTCAATATCGTTGGATAAGTCAAAAATCTTTCTTCCATTGAACTTCCAAACGGCATTTCTGATTCTCCGTAACCTAAAAAGTCCGGAGCCAATGTGATAAATCCATTTTGCGCTAAAACTTCTCCACCATGTTGCGTTCCAATTCCAGTTTGATAGATTTCCAAATCAACATATCCACGAATCATCACAATCACAGGAAATGTCCCCCTGTTTGTTGGAATATTTATTAGCCCGCTAACTTTTCTGTTTGAAACTTTAAAATAAAACATTCGCGAAACATAGCCAGCTCCTTCACTTAATACTTTTCCAAATTTTATCTGACTGCTTTCAAACTTTGTTTTTCGTAAGTTTGAGTAAGAATATTTATCAAAATCTCGAGTTTTTGGATTGGGTTTTCCAATAGGATTAACACAACCACATTGACGCGCTGCCAACCAGATAATGGCTGTTATAAGAAAGATTATTAGAACAATCACCCCCCACTTCTTCATAAGTTATTAACGAATCTTAATTATTTTTTCTCGAAATATAAAGTTACAACCGATGTAATTATCTCTGACCCAGCTTCAATCGCTGGAGTTCCCCCACCCCCACCCATGCCTTGAGCTGCGCTTTTAAGATAAACTGGACTTCCATCAACATTTGGTGTTGATTCAATAATATTTACAACCCGCCCCAATCTAATTCCTAAACTTTTTGCTAACGAGGTTGCTTGCGCCTTTGCATTATCAATTGCTTTTCCCCGCGCTTGCTCCCGATATTTTTCTGGCGCATCAACCACAAATCTTGTCCCCTGTATTTGATTGGCTCCGGCTTTTGTTGCCATTTCAATCACCTTCCCTGCGACATTTGGATCTTTTGTTTTGATTGTAATGGTAACGTTACCGGAATAACCAGTAATTTGATTTGAATTATTTTCGTAATTATAGTTTGGATAAATTGAATAATTTGAGGTCTTTATATCTTTTTTATCAATTTTTAATTCCTTCATTGCATTAATAATCGCGTTATTCGTTTTATTTATTTCAGCTTGCGCTGACTCTACCGTGTCAACATTATTCACAGTAATCCCTACATCAACATATGCCACATCCGGAATAACATCTACCTTTCCTTCTCCGACAACAGCTAACTCACTTGAACGATTTATATTTGTGACTGTAATTGGATAACCAATGTCGAAAATTTTTATTGCAAACAAAACTACGAAAATTGTTAATAATAAAAATGCTGAGTAAACTAAATTTTGTTTGTTCATATTTATATTTCAATTGTTAATAAAACTATTGTATCAAAATAATTATTTTTTAACTCTTTAATCCGTTAATTAGTTAATCCTTTAATTCTTTATACATATACAAATGATCCACATATTTTCCACGATGTAACACACCCTTAGGCAAACGTCCGTATTCTTTAAAACCAAATCTTTCATAAATCGATTTTGCCAATGGGTTATTTGAAAAAACTCCGAGTGATATTATTCGCAAATCCTTTAAGTTTTTTTGTGCTTCTTTAATTGTTAAATCCATTAATAATTTTCCAATTCCTTCTCCACGAAATTCCTTTTTTATCGTAATTCCAAATATTCCAACATGGCTGGAAATTTTATCTTCCAAATGAATATCACATATTCCGATTAATACTTTTTTACAAAATGCGACTAAATATATTGCTTTTCCTTCTTTATGTTTTTTTAAATAATCTTCAAGATATTTTTTTTCTTCTTCAACTGTTAATTGTTCTCCTTGAAAACGAATAAAAGTTTGTTCTTTTGATAATGTATTTATATACTCAAGTAGTTTTTCCAAATCTTCAGCAACAACGTAACGAACTATTATTTCTTTCCCTTTCTTAGTTTCGCCTTGAAAAATGTTCATAAAAACAACGGTAAACCTGAACTTTTATTATGTCTAACCACTTCATTTGTTGCCTTAATATATGCACAATAATCACAGTCATTATTAGCTTCTGGAATAGTTTCTTGATCTAAAGCTTGTTTTAATGACAAAATTACTCCATCAACCCAGCTGTCATCACCAACATAAGGAATTATTTTAATCGTAAACTCTAGCTTTGCATCAAATGCTTCTTTGTCTGTTTGACCATTACAATAAACAAAATATCCGGTTGGAGAAACTGTAAAACCATTCTGACGAAATAACCATTGATAAATTTCCATCTGTCTTTTATATCCAATTTGCCATTCTGCGTCTAAATTTACTTCCGCTTCTTTTGATGTTGCCTTATAATCCACAATAATAAACTCACCTTGTGGATTAACCCAAACGTCATCTATCCCTCCGGTGATTAATAAATTTGTTTCTTTATGAAGAAATTCAATCCCTCCCCGCAACGAATCTCGCCATTTATTTAATAAATCATGTGCCAGTGGAATCGCATCAATTTTATAATTTTTCATCAAAGGATGCGCCTCACCCTTGGCACGGTGAAAATCAAATTCTTTTTTTAAAAGTTTATCAACCGCAGAATTTAAAGAAAATGGATATCCCGGAGGTTGACCAACTCCAAGCCGACGATCTAAATAAAAACAACGCGGACAGTTTAAGAATAGGTCAATTTTACTTCGACTAATACGAAAAGGAAATTTACTGTTTGGTTCGTACAAACCCCGAACTCGTCTTGCTTTGTAGTACTGTGACATGAGGTAAGTATAACAAAAAAATAAATACTGACTTCGACATAAATTGTCATTGCGAGGAGCGACTGAAAGGAGCGACGTGGCAATCCCGTTACCGAATAACTTACCTAATAATTTACAGGCGATTTTTACCGGTAATTATTTCCAAATCAACCGAAGTTGGTTGACTGTCTGTGCTGATATTTACCGGTGAAAAAGTTTTTTCCAGCAACTTTTTTATCTCAACAACCATTTGCGAACTGACACTAGCAGTATGACTTATTGTCGTATCATCAATTGTTTTATCATAGTTATCTGTCTCGATTGTTTTATATCCATCATCTTCTAATAATTTTTTAACCTTACTTGCTTCGCCAACTGTTTCTGATCCGTTTAGAATTCGAATTTTTATTTCTTCTTTAGATAAAGGGGTAACTGTCGGAGAAATAATCGTTTCAGGTGCAGTGCTTGGCTCTGTTTTTATCAGAGCTGATTCTGGTGGATTTTTTAAACCTTTTTGATACTTAATCAACCAAGACCCAGCGCCCACCACTCCCCCAATTACCACTAACAAAATTACAATTGCAATTACTATTTGTTTTACCGAAGATTTTTTATTATTGTTTAAATTAAATTGATTTTCCATATTTAATAATTATACTACGAAAATTTCAGTTTATGATTAATTTTCTCAGTATAAACCCATCTAATCTGCTTTTTCGCTCTTACGAGCTGCAAACCAGAATAAGATGGATATATATACCAATTATAAATAAATTTGCAAAAAAATAGGGAAGCTAAGCTCCCCTATTTTAAGCCAATTGCAATTGACGAAATCAATCTTAATAGCTTTTTCTAAAATCGCGTCTATAACCTCCTGCGCCTCCTGCTCCACCACCACCTGGTCGAGTTCCTCGATCTTCGCGTGGTCGTGCAACGTTAACGACGATTTTTCTTCCTTCGATTTCTTTTTCTGCCATTTCAGCAGCTGCTTTTTCAGCATCAGCATCGTTAACAAATGTAACGAAACCAAAACCTTTTGAGCGGCCTGAATAACGATCCATGATTATGATCGCTTCTGAAATTTCACCGTATGAAGCAAATAAATCTTTTAAAGAATCATTTGTCATTGTCCAAGGTAAATTACCTACGTATAGTTTCTTTTTATCCATTTTCTATTTCACCCCCTTTTGTATTGAATTGAATTTAGTAAATTGCTTTTGAAAGTGTAGAGCCTGAAGAAATTAACCTCTTGCAGATTCTATCAACCTTTAATAAGCCTTATTATACCATATTTATAAAAATCAAGCGAATTTAGTTATTTTTCTATAACCATAACACCGCCAGTGCAGCAAATTGTAAAAATACAATAAACCAATAAGCATTTTTTTTAGTTATTCCTAAAATGGTAATTGTTGGTGTTGGGGTTGATATAAAATTATAAGTTGACGCTCCTAAAACATCAGACGATTTATTTGCTATAGTTGGAGAAATTTGAATATCTTTTAGCGTCACCGCAGTTAATTGGTTTGATTGAAGGCCAATAGCACAGCCATTCCCGGCTGTCACTGTAAAAAAATATTGTTTTTCCGAATCAAGACCGTTGATAATATATTCCGTTGTTTCCTTTCCTCCGGCATTTGGATTATTAAATTCATATTTATTTGGTTGCGTCCCATATTGAATCATATAATAGATCACTGGATCTTGTGCTTTTTCCCAAAATAAAGCAATGCTATTTATTCCAGGAATTATATTTATAAGTGTTGGTGGGCTTTTTGGTGCTTGATCATCACACTTCGAAGAAATTACTTTATATGTACTAATTTCAGGATTGCTACCAACTTCTTTCCGAGAAAAATTAAGCTGTAATGAAAATGAGGTTGTCGGTTTTGAGCAGTTCTCCTCTGCTTCTGCTTCTTGATTGTAAGAAATAATATAACGAAAATCTGCATCAGTTTTTGGTGAAAAAATTCCTAAACTAATTGGGTCGCGTCTATTGAATAAGTCATTTACACTTCCCGACCAAACAACGCTATTTTTTTTTAAGTCATCCAAACGAGTAATTGATAAAATTAATTGTTTATCAAAACCACACTTTGAAGGATCAACCTGCAAATTTTCTACTTTGGTACTGACCTCCAATTTTTTCTTATCATCAAGATTTTTCACTGTCACAATTTTTGCTTCCCACATTCCCGGCACCCATTGATCGGTTTGTGTAAAAAGTGGACGAGAGGGTGGATTCGT
>Ga0247841_10000516_pt1 | contig 100033 bp, 82 predicted proteins | sample LaCruzMarch2015__2_FD_192410 | JGI IMG/M metagenome (GOLD analysis project Ga0247841, IMG submission 192410) | Freshwater microbial communities from meromictic Lake La Cruz, Castile-La Mancha, Spain - LaCruzMarch2015_18m | ecosystem: Environmental > Aquatic > Freshwater > Lake | place: Spain...
GGCGGCTGGTCCCGTGAATTGGCTTCTGGCTTCCTTCGGCAAGTTCAGGACAAGTCTGGCAACTGGTTCCTGGTTTTCCTGCTGCATTTTTAATGGAATGGCCGTCCCGAAGGGACAGATTACTTCATCCGCCAGTCGGCGGAAACGCCTTGGATTAAATGGGTACGATTTATATTTATCCCCCTGAAAGGCAACTGAATTTTTATGACGAACGATTTAAATAATGAAATGAAAAAGTTTAAAAAATACATATGGATCACTTCTGGTATAATAATTATTTTCCTTTCTGGCTATTCTGATAGGCCAGATGGCGAGTACGATCAACAGTTTTACACGAAACATATAGTCGACTTTTTATAAGCTTTTAAAATTAACAGACCAATTGATATCGTTGGTTTATCTATGGGAGCACCAATGAGTGCAGAGTTCACCGTTCATTATCCTGAGAAAGTGAACAAGGTGGTCTTAATTGATCCGGTGCATGAACCTGTGGATATTTTTATTATCAGCAAATTGAAAAAGATTCCTTTAGTATGTGAATACATTATGAATGTATTTATTGCACCGACCTTGGTTAAAGACCCATTAGATAATTTTTACCAACAGCAAGCCTTTAGGGAATAGCCGGGAAAATTTAATATACAAATGAAATAGCCATGATTAGGAGATCACCAACCGGGAATGATAAATCACCAACCGAAGATGATAATCAAATTAAATCATGGCTATTCCATTTGGCCTTTAAAAAGTAAATTATTATCAAATGAAATATAAGAGATTTAAAAAAGCCATCCTTGCAACACTGCGGAATTACGTGAGTGAGGATAAGCTACCGGTATATCAAAAGCTTGGTAAACTACGCAAAGATGTTTTTTTAATTTGGGGGAAAGAGGATGCAGACGTGCCATTTAAGGGAAATACCCGAATTAGGGCAGTAATGGATTGTGAATTATTAGCTATTGAGGGTGCTGGACACTAACCACAGTGTGATAAACCGGAATTGGTCAACTCTCGAATTATTGGCTTTCTGAATAAATAAAGAAAAACACTTAATTAACTTGCAATATTCAAATCCGAAAACTTTTATCATATTGTATTCGGAAAATAAAAATGCGCAACTTTTCTTCCAAAGTGGCTATTTTGCTTCCAGCGCGTTCCAACCCGGGTTTGTCCCCAATTTCCCCTCATTTATTAAATTTGGATTATGCCAGATATTTGCGAAACAATTTTATTAAATTTAACGAAATAAATTACAATGAACTTTTTTTGCACTGATTATATTCAGGTTCTTATTGTATCCGGAATTACTGTGATTTGATCAGTTTACATGTGGCTATCTAAAATGTAAGATGGTAAGCAAAAATATCAGATATTTATGATAAACATAACTAATCTCCCTAATGCACTGGACACAAATAATTGATCCATTTAATAATATCGTTTTGTCAGCTTTGGTGTCAATTGTACCTGTAATCTTTATATTTTGGGCATTGATTATAAAAAGATGAAGGGTTACCAGGCAACCTCTTTGGCAATGATTATTGCAATGCTAATTGCTATTATCGTCTATAATATGCCGGTAAAATTGGCACTGGCCTCTGCTGCACATGGTGCATTGTATGGTTTATTTCCTATTTGCTGGATAATTATTGGAGCAATCTTTCTTTTTAATATAACAGTTAAGAGCGGCCAGTTTGAAATTATTAAGCACTTAATGGCTTCAATTTCATCCGATAGAAGAATACAAGCATTGTTAATTGCTTTTTCATTTGGTGCTTTTCTCGAAGGCACTGCCGGATTTGGTGCTCCGGTTGCTATCACTGCAGCGATGCTGATTGGTCTGGGATTTAACCCACTTTATGCCGCAGGATTATGTCTGGTAGCTAATACAGCCCCGGTTGCTTTTGGAAGTGTGGGTATTCCAATAACTGTTGCATCGCAAGTTTCAGGTATACCAGAATTAGCTATTTCTCAAATGGTGGGAAGAACCCTTCCTCTCTTGTCGCTGGTCCTTCCATTTTATCTGGTGGTATTAATGTCAGGATATAAAAAATCCATGGAAGTATTGCCGGCAATATTAGTTTCTGGTATTTCATTTGCAGCTTTTCAATGGTTTACCTCTAACTTCCTTGGTCCTATGCTACCTGATGTAATTGCAGGTCTTTTTTCAATGATTAGCTTAATGATTTTATTGAGATTCTGGAAACCTCGTTGGAAAAGAATCTGATCTTTTTCGCTTTACGGTAAAGCATAGTTTTATCCTGCTCTTTGCGATTTGCATCATTACATTAATTCAGGCATATTTAGCTCATTGGATAATTCCAATCTATAGAATTATTGAAACAGTTTCATTTGTTGAAGATAGTGCGGTATTAACAGGATTTATTTGTTTAATAGGTTTAACTATATGCTTGATATTAATTTCATTAATGGTTTTCTTGCTAAATAGGAAAGGACGAAATATTAAAAGTACTATCTATATTTGATTGTGCTTTTCAATTTTTTTTCATAAGTTTGACATTTAGATTATACAATAAAATATCCTCTTATTCCAGGGGGAAGGAAAGGCCTAACAGACATCGCGGACGCCAATTCTAAGTCGATTAATTTGAAAAAAAATATAAAACAATGAAAAAGTATTCGTCTTATCTGCTTACCGTTCTAAGGATTCTGGTCGGCTGGCATTTCCTTTACGAAGGTATTACAAAGTTATTCATTCCTGAATGGAGTGCTAAATTTTACCTTCTGGGTTCAAAATGGATTTTTGCAGGATTGTTCCATTGGATTGCTTCATCACCTCAAATATTGAAAATAGTTGATTTTTCAAATGTCTGGGGGTTGATCCTTATCGGATTGTCCCTGTTTATTGGGTTGTTTGTACGCTGGTCGTCGGTGGCCGGAGCTATCTTGCTTTTTTTCTATTTCGTATCTTATCCTCCAATTCCTGGTTATACTTTTGGAGTTGTTGCTGAAGGCAGTTATCTATGGGTTGATAAAAACCTTATTGAATTTTTTGTCCTGATTGTTTTTATGATACTGCCGTCCGAATATTTTTTCGGGGCAGACCGATGGCTTAAACATTGGAAAGAGGAGAAGCCCATTGCACCAATGCCGAATTCTGAAAAGGAGAAAGGAATTTCGGGTAGACGCCGCGAATTTCTGCGCGATATGATCAGCGTACCTTTCCTGGGAGCTTTTGCATATGCCTTATACAGGAAAAAAAAATGGGACAGCTTTGAGGAAAATTTAATTACCGGGAAACCGGATGCCACTACTGGTGCAACATTGAAAAGTTTTCAGTTTTCTTCATTAAGCGACTTGAAAGGTCAGGTACCCAAAGGAAAGATTGGTGATATGGAACTGAGCCGGCTGATCATGGGTGGCAATCTGGTCGGAGGCTGGGCTCATGCCCGCGATTTGATCTATGCATCGAAGCTGGTAAAAGCCTACCATACCGATGAACGTGTCATGATGACCTTTCAACTGGCAGAAAAATGTGGTATCAATACTTATATGGGTAATCCCCAACAGATTGGTATTCTCCTTAAATACAGGCATGAAACAGGTGGTAAGATTAAATTTATATCTGATTGTGGACATAAGGACGGGCTTCTTGAAGGGATAAGAATATCTGAAGAAGGTGGTGCTGATGCTATGTATTGCCATGGTGGAACTTCTGACACTCTAACATCCAAGGGTAAATTTGATGAAATAGTTAAAGCCCTTGAGTTGATCCGCAGTTATGGAAAGCCGGCGGGGATTGGTGGACATAGGGTTGAAACCATTCAGGCATGCGTTGCCCAGGGTATCAAACCTGATTTCTGGGTAAAAACTCACCATCACCATAATTACTGGTCGGCACAGGTTGACACTGAACGGAAAAGCACTATTGACGCAGATTTTAAAGACAACGTATTTGACTTTAAACCCCAGGAAACCATTGCCATTATGAATAAGCTTGAGGAACCATGGATTGCTTTTAAGGTGCTGGCTGCCGGAGCTATACAGCCCAAAGATGGTTTCCGGTATGCACTCAACAACGGGGCGGATTTCATATGTGTTGGAATGTATGATTTCCAGATAGTTGAGGACGTAAATATTGTTTTGGATACATTGGCAAATGTAAACCGTGTCAGGCCATGGAGAGGATAAAAAGGAAGCAGGTTATTCGTGTGTATCCTCTTTTGTCTGATTTCAGTCTGATTATTTTAACGATATTGCCAAACCGTTCAACCAGACAATAATACATTCCGCTCCACCAGAGGCTGATAACGACGGCCCGATACTGCCGGCAACGAATTTACCCTGGGATTGCAATAAGGGAAACACTTACAGTAGCAAACCCATAACTTTATAAAGCGTTGCTGTACGTTTTAATTAATGTTGCGCCGAAAAGCAAAAACCTGAGCCTCAAAAACCAGTCAAAAAAAGGCAACTTTAGGGGAAAGATTAAACTAAGTTAAAACTGAACAAAAAATGAGGAGAATTACAAACTATGTAACATCCTCATTATCAGCCTGTGACCCCGGAGAGACTCGAACCCCCAACCTTCTGATCCGTAGTCAGATGCTCTATCCATTAAGCTACGGGGCCATTTTTATTTGAAAACGGTGCAAAGATAATCAGATTTTGGGAATCAAAACTATGCGGAATTATTATTTCTGTGTTTACTGAATGAACTTGTATACGATGCTTTTACCCTTGTGCATTTATCAATAATCCTTTACTGCAAGTTTATATCCCACAATAACACTTTTGACTGTATTCCCGGTTTAACCGGATTGGCGTTGCCCCAAAGCTGCCAATTTATTCATTCAGCTCGCTAAAAAGCTTGTAATTCTCTTCAAATTTAAAATTATTACAATATATTTGCATGTTATTTTTAATTGTTCTTAATAAGAATAAAGGTGCGTCTTTCGGAAGTTGAAGAAAACAAGCAGGTAGTCATTACCAAAGTACTCGGGCATGGTTCTTTTCGTCGCCGGATCTCCGAAATGGGATTTGTTGCGGGAAAGGAAGTGAGAGTGCTTAAAAGTGCACCTTTATTTGATCCTGTAGAATATCAATTACTTGGATACAATATCTCTTTGCGCCGGGCAGAGGCTGATCTTATTGAGGTAATTACCGTCGAAGAGGCAATGAATTTTGCAGCTTCAAATTTCGACGGTACGATCGATCTGGATGTGTTAAAGATTTCGGCCCGTGAGAAAGGGAAGATTATTCATGTTGCGCTGGCAGGTAACCCAAACTGTGGGAAAACGACATTGTTTAACCGTATCACAAACTCGAAGGAACACACAGGAAACTACAGCGGAGTAACAATAGATTCCAAAATTGCATCTTTTCAGCGAAAAGGATACACTTTTAAATTGGTTGATCTTCCTGGAACATATTCATTAACAACGTTTTCGCCTGAAGAATTATTTGCCAGGAACTATATTATCGACCAAACTCCCGATATCATCCTCAATGTGATCGATGCAGCAAATATCGAACGTAATATGTTCCTCACTACTCAGCTGATCGATATGGATATCAAGGTGGTGATTGCTTTGAATATGTATGATGACCTGAAAACCGGGGGGGCAAAACTCGATACTGATAAATTGGGTAAACTGCTTGGCATCCCGATTATCCCAACAACAGCCAGTAAAGGTATCGGGATAGACTCAGTTTTTGACGAGATTGTTGAAGTCTACGAGGATCGTAATCCTATTGTCAGGCATATCCATATTAATTACGGAGAGGAACTCGAGAGATCTGTAAATGCTATCCGTAAAGTGGTCAGGGAAGATAAACCGATTAACGCAAAACTATCATCAAGATATCTCGCTATCAGGCTACTGGATAAAGACCCCGAGGCTTTGGAAACACTTAAGACTTCATCAAATTACTCAAAAATAAATGAGGTTACCCAAACTGAGATTGCCCGTTTAAAGTCAAGACTAAATGAGGATAGCTCCCATTTGATTACCGATGCTAAATTCGGGTTTATTGCAGGGGCACTTGCGGAAACTTACATTCCTGGGATTCAGTGGCGCTATGCGATCAGCGGAAAAATTGACCGGCTTATTACCCACCGTATTTTTGGATTCCCAATATTCTTGTTTTTCATGTTCGTTACCTTTTTTGCTACATTCAGGCTGGGCGCATTTCCAATGCAATGGATAAACAATGGTGTTGCATATATCTCTGATTATATCAATACCGCGATGCCTGAAGGAATGCTTAAAGACCTGCTGACCGGTGGTATCATAAACGGACTGGGAAGCATTATCGTATTCCTTCCCAATATCCTGATTCTGTTCTTCTTTACTTCGCTCATGGAAGATACGGGTTACATGGCCCGTGCTGCATTTATTATGGATAAACTCATGCATAAAATCGGGTTGCATGGCCGTTCATTTATACCAATGGTAATGGGATTTGGATGCAATGTGCCTGCCATAATGGCCACCAGAACGATCAGGAACCGCAGCGACAGATTACTTACCATGTTGATTATTCCATTTATGTCATGTTCGGCACGCTTGCCGGTGTATATTGTTCTGATCTCGGCTTTTTTTAAGGATTACCCGGCGGTAATACTTACAAGTATATACCTTTTGGGTATTTTGATGGCAATTTTAATGGCTAAGTTTTTAAACCGGACGCTCTTCAGGCGTAAAGAGACCCCGTTCGTGATGGAACTTCCGCCATACCGTATGCCGGTTTTACGAAACACTCTGTTACACATGTGGGATAAGGGAAGTCAATACTTTAAAAAAATTGGCGGAACAATTCTTATTGCTGTTATTATTATCTGGGCCCTTGAATATTTTCCACGCAGCACTGAGGATCAAAAACTGACAACAGGAACTTTTTTTTCGGGCAGTACTCAGGACCATAATAATCAATCTCAGATTGAGAACTCTTATCTTGGTATTATTGGACATGCTATTGAGCCTGTAATCAGACCATTGGGCTTCGATTGGCGAATGGGAATATGTCTAGTTGCAGGGATTCCCGCAAAAGAAATCGTTGTGAGTACGATGGGTGTTTTGTATGAAACCGGGAAAAATGATCTAAAAAACAGGGCAATATTGCCTGAATTGTTAAAGTCGGAAGTTTATTTTTCCGGACCTAAAATGGGTGAAAAGGTATTTAACCAGGCTGTCGCACTCTCCTTCCTGGTTTTTGTGCTGCTCTATTTCCCTTGCATTGCGGTTATTGCCACGATAAAAAGGGAGTCCGGCAGCTGGAAATGGGCATTATTTACCATGTTATACACCACAGGTTTTGCATGGGTTACAGCTTTTATAACATATAGTTTAGCATTGTTTTTTATTTAATACAACTGTCTTTGCAGGAAATTCTGACATATACTATCCTATTCGGCGCCGTTATTATACTCCTGATAAAGGTAACCAAATCGCTGAAGCTATTCAAAAAACCCGATGGCTGTAATGGCTGCGCCAACTCTTGTGATGGATGTCCCATCGCACCCCGTAAAGTAAAATAAAATTGTATTGTATTACAACTGAAGTTCAAGAACCTTCGCAATGTCTGCTGTAGTAAGATCACCACGCTCACCAATTGCGACTATACCCCTTTTTACAAACCGGTCAACTACTTTTGGGATTATATCACGCCCGACTCCGTAGTCTGATAATCTGGTTTTGATTCCTACAGACTCGAAAAATTCAACAGTTTTTTGAATGATAACATCAATCCTCTCATCAGCAGTCCCTCCTGTGATTTTCCACACCCTTTCGCCATATTGCAGAATCTTCTCCTTTTTGTTTTCACGTTTCAACTTCATTATTCCCGGAAGGACTATACCCAGTGTCTGACCATGATCGATACCATGAAAAGCAGTAAGTTCGTGGCCAATCATGTGCGAGGCCCAATCCTGCGGTACGCCAACACCAATTAATCCGTTAAGTGCCATAGTCGCAGCCCACATAAAATTGGCTGCTGCCTGGTAATCTGTACGGCACGAAAGCACTTTGGGCCCTTCGCTGACAAGGGTTATCAGTAAAGATTCGGCAAAGCGATCCTGCACAGGTGAATTAACCGGGTATGTGAGGTATTGTTCCATCACATGGACAAATGCATCAACAATTCCGTTAGCCACCTGAATCTGAGGTAACGAAAAAACTACTTCAGGGTCGAGTATTGAGAATACCGGCATAACAAAATCGGACGCAAACGCAATTTTTTCCTTTGTCTCCCAACGGGTTACTACCGAATTGCCATTCATTTCGGAACCAGTTGCGGGGAGGGTGAGAACTGTTCCGAGGGGCAGGGCCTTCTCAACACTAACTTCATTTTTTCGTGAAAGTATTTCCCATGGATTAGTCCCTTCCCAAAGGGCAGCTGCTGCAATAAACTTAGTACCATCCAGGACAGAACCTCCGCCAACAGCCAGAAGAAAATCTATATTATGCTCTTTGACGACAGATACAGCTTTCATTAGGGTCTCATAGTGCGGATTAGCTTCGATTCCGCCGAACCCGATGATGTTAAAACCTTTCAAGGCAGCCATTACCTGGTCATAAATACCGTTTTTCCTGATGCTTCCCCCTCCGTATGTAAGCAGGATTCTGGCATCCACGGGAACTATTCCCGAAAGTTTTGCAATTTCACCCTTCCCGAAAAAAATTCTGACCGGATTATAAAATTCGAAATTTCTCATATAACAAATTGTTAGGATTAAACCTGTAAATGCCCTTATAGTATCAACCAGTAATCCAAACTCAGTTCAGTTGCCCAAAGTTGCAACCATCACAGCTTTAATGGTATGCAAGCGGTTTTCTGCCTGATCAAAAACAATTGATGCTTCACTTTCGAATACATCATCTGTTACTTCCATCGATTCAATTCCGAATTTCTGAAAGATCTTTTCACCCATTATGGTTTCTCGGTTGTGATAAGCTGGCAAACAGTGAAGAAATTTTATGTCAGGGTTCCCGGTCAGCTCCAGCAATTTTTTATTAACCTGATAAGGTTTCAGCAGTTCAATTCGTTCAGTCCAGACTTCTTCAGGTTCACCCATAGAAACCCAGACATCGGTATATAGAAAATCACAACCATTAACGGCAGTGGCAAGATCTTCGGTGACGGTAATTCTGGCACCAGTCTCCATTGCAATTTTTCTGCACTCCAGTTGTAACGAATCGCCTGGTTGACAAGCTTTAGGAGCAGCAGCACGGAAATCCATTCCCATTTTAGCTGCACCAACCATCAAGGAATTGCCCATATTGTTTCTGGCGTCACCAAGGTATGCAAATTTTATCTCCTGCAATGGTTTATCACAATGTTCACGCATGGTAAGTAAATCTGCAAGTATCTGGGTAGGATGGAACTCGTCGGTCAGGCCATTCCATACCGGTACCCCTGCGTATCTGGCCAGCTCTTCAACAACCGATTGTTTATAGCCGCGATATTGTATTCCGTCATACATCCTGCCAAGTACCCGGGCAGTATCTTTCATCGATTCCTTGGTCCCTATCTGAGAACCCGAAGGTCCCAGGTATGTAACATGAGCCCCCTGATCCAATGCGGCAACCTCAAATGCACAACGCGTACGGGTTGATGTTTTTTCAAATATCAGTGCAATATTTCTTCCATTCAACCGTTGTTCTTCTGTTCCGGCTGACTTAGCCCATTTTAATTCTGCAGCAAGTTCAAGTAAGTATTCAATTTCATTTTGTGAAAAATCAAGCAATTTCAAAAAATGTCTGGAGCGGAGGTTAATTCCCATATTATTAGTTTTATGTTTAAATCCGGAGATAACTGATAAAAATTCTCCAAAGCAAGTAAATTTCTGTGGAATAACTATCACATACCATACTTCATAGTAATTTTTGATCCGTACGATTTGTCTTCAAGTTTGGAAGCCTCTGTAATGATACTTTTGTCTCCTCCGTTTTTGATAAATGACAGGGCTGCAACAATCTTAGGGGCCATTGATCCTTCGGCAAAAGTACCTGTATCGAGGTATTTTACGGTATCGGCAAAATCAAGAAATTCAAGTTTTTCCTGAGAGGGAAGACCATAATCTTTAAAAATAAACGGGACATCGGTAAGAATGTAAAACTCATCTGCGCCTACTCCGTTTGCGAGCACTGAGGAGGCGAGGTCCTTATCAATTACTGCATCAGTTGTCCTGATATCTCTGTTTTCATCGTAGTAAACAGGAATTCCGCCTCCTCCGCAGGTAATTATTATATTTCCCTGTCTTGCAAGATTAGAGATAACATCGAGATTAAAAATAGCCTTCGGAACTGGTGATGGCACAACCCGGCGCCACCCTTTATCCCCTTTTTTGCTCAATTTGAAAATCCAGCCTTTTTCTTTTGTAAGTGAGCTGGCTTGCTCCTCGGTATAATACATCCCTATTCTCTTTGTGGGATTTTTAAAGGCATCATCCTCAGGATCAACTTCAACCATTCCTACCAATGTGATAACGTTTCTGTTGATCCCATGTTTCTTCAAAATATTTCTGAAAATACGTTCAATCATATAACCAATACCTCCCTGTGTATCTGCAACACAAATATCGAGAGGCATTTGTATGATCCCATAAACCTGCATGCCTGCATCATTTCGCATTAAGATGTTCCCAACCTGAGGTCCGTTTCCGTGCGTAACTATTAAATCGTATCCTTCCCTTATCAGAAATATGAGATTCTCGAGAGTCTCTGACGTATGTTTTTCCTGTTCTTCAATGGTCCCTTTTTCGTTATCCCGAAGAATTGCATTTCCTCCAAGAGCAACTACTGCCAGTTTGTTCACAATTGATCGTTTAAGCATTGATTAAATATTGACCTAAAGTAACATTTTTTTTGGTTAAATTTGCGCAATATTTAGGTCCCTTATTTATTAAAATTCTGAATTCAGATTAATGACTCGCAGTAAGAACGATAAATCAGGTGGTTCTACCACAAAAAGAAGCAGGGTGGGTGACCGGTTGGGAAATCTTAGCAAATGGGAACGCTTTGGCGGAATACTTGCAGTACTCCTTTTTTTCTTTACAGTTTATCTTCTGATCTCGTTTATATCCTTTTTTGTTTCGGGTGGTGCTGATATAAGCCACCTTGATGTAACTATAAAGGAACTCTTCTCAAATCCTGATTTAAAAATGCAGAATGCAGGTGGCCGGTGGGGTGCTGTATTAGCTTATCTTTTTATTAATAAAGGTTTCGGAATTGCCGCACTGGGTTTTATTTATTTGTTTGTTATCATTACTTTACGACTGGGCAGGATTGGGAAATTTTCGTTGAGAAGGAATTTTGCTTATGGCCTCTTTTGGATTATCTGGATATCGGTTGCCTGCGGATATTTTTTCACATCACTTTACGAAAAATCATTCATCCTACCCGGAGGAGCTTATGGATATTTTATCAGCTACTTATTAAATTTAACCATTGGAAAAGTTGGCACATTTTTTCTGATTCTTACTTCTTTGTTGGTATGCGTAATAGTTACCTTTGAGGAAGCATGGCCACTAATGAAAAAGGGGCTGACTTACAGGCTAATAAAAATATTTTCGAATAAAAGGGATATATCCTCAGAGAAGGATGCGATTTCAATACCTAAGGCTCCACTTATTGCGGGACAGGAAACAGCATTTGCCAAAGTTGCCGTAGGTGATAACGTTAAAATTGTATATGCCGGAGGTAAAGAAGTTGACCTTCTGGAAATTGAGAGGGTAGAGATTCCTACAGAGCCACAAACCAAAACTGAAGAATTGCCGCTTCCGGTCCCGGACCAGCCTAAGAAACCTGATGATGACGGGCTTTTTGAAGGTGCTGAAGAGAATATGCCGGACTTTGATCCTACTCTTGAGTTATCCCGGTACGTTTTCCCTCCGATTGAGTTACTCGAAGAACGTTCTACCGGCAATCCCCAGGTATCGGACGATGAATTAATTGCCAATAAAAACAAGATCCTTCAGACGCTGAAAAACTACAATATTGACATTGTTAAAATCAAAGCAACTACTGGTCCTACAATAACACTTTACGAAATTGTACCGGCAGCTGGTGTCAGGATTTCTAAAATAAAAAACCTTGAGGATGATATTGCCCTGAGCCTGGCTGCATTAGGCATCCGGATCATTGCTCCCATTCCCGGCAAAGGAACTGTAGGGATCGAGGTCCCCAACAGCAAACCGGAGATCGTTTCCATGAGGTCGCTGATTTCTTCAAAAGTTTTTCAGGAGACTGATTTTGAACTTCCCCTTGCCTTAGGAAAAACTATTTCAAATGAGACATTTGTAGTTGATCTTACAAAGATGCCGCATATTTTGGTTGCGGGAGCTACAGGCCAGGGAAAATCTGTAGGTCTGAATGCTATCATATCATCGCTTCTTTATAAAAAGCATCCTGCACAGTTGAAATTTGTATTTATTGACCCCAAGAAAATCGAATTAAATCTGTATTCCATTATAGAGAAACATTTTTTAGCGAAAATGGAAGGGGAGACTGACCCTATAATCACAGATGTTCAAAGGGTTAAGAACACTCTTAACTCCCTGAACCATGAGATGGACATGCGTTATGACCTACTGAAAAAAGCACATGCAAGAAATATTAAGGAGTATAATGAAAAATTCATATCGAGGAGATTAAACCCGGAGAAAGGACATCGTTATCAACCGTATATTGTTGTTGTGATCGATGAGTTTGCCGACCTGATTATGACCGCAGGCAAGGAAATCGAATTGCCGATTGCGAGAATTGCCCAGTTAGCCCGGGCCGTTGGAATCCATATGGTTATTGCGACTCAACGCCCTTCTATCAATATTATTACAGGGGTGATAAAAGCTAATTTCCCTGCAAGGATTGCTTTCAGGGTGGCATCAATGGTCGACTCAAGAACAATATTAGACACTCCTGGTGCAAACCAGTTGATTGGAAAGGGTGATATGCTTATTTCGACAGGAAATACACTTATAAGGGTGCAATGTGCATTTGTAGACACTTCTGAAGTTGAAGCCATTGCAAAATATATCAGTCAGCAGCCATCTTTTCCAAGTGCATACCTGTTACCTGAATGCCATGAAGATGGCCTTGAAGAGTCGTCCATTATCGACCTGAAGAACCGTGATGAATTCTTTGATGAGGCTGCAAGAATTGTTGTAATGAATCAGACTGGTTCAACATCTGCTATACAACGCAGGTTTTCAATTGGTTATAACAGGGCCGGAAGGATAATGGACCAGTTGGAGGCAGCAGGGATAGTAGGACAAAATGAAGGAAGTAAGGCGCGTCAGGTTTTATTACAGGACGAATATGCTTTGGAACAATTATTGAGGAGTTTTAATCAATAATGATGAGGATTTTAAATTAAGCTTATATATTTTCAATGAGAACGTTTCTATTATTAAGTGTTTTAATTTTGATTGCCATCCATACAATCGCGCAACAGGATCTAAAAGCGAAAGAAATCCTCGACAAACTTTCGCAAACAAATAAGAGCTATAAAACTATTCAGATTGATTTTGCATTCAGACTCGAAAACAAAACCGGCAGTGTAACCGAAACGAATGAAGGCTCAGTCGCACTTAAGGGAAAAAGCTACAGGCTGCATATGCCTGCAATGGGGATGGAGGTCTACTCAAACGGGATTGCGACCTGGAGCTATCTGACCGACTCGAATGAAGTTAACATCACTGAAAATGACGCAGACAGTGATGCTGCACTTAATCCTGCCAATCTTTTTACAATTTATGAAAAGGGATTTAAATATAATTACATTGGTGAGGAGAGTATCGGAGGAAAAAATTCGGTTGTAATCGATCTCTTTCCTATTGATAAATCAAAGGAATTCACCAAAGTAAAATTATATGTTGATAAGATTAAGTATCAAATACTTATGGCGAAGACCTTTAACAAAGACGGTAATGTTTATACTCTCACAATGAAGAATATGAAAACTGACCAGAACCTGGCCGAAGATTATTTTAAATTCGATCCGGCCAAATATCCAAAGGTTGAGATAAATGATATGAGATGAGAAGTATTTTAATTAAGTGGATTTAAGAATATTACCTGCTCATGGTTATTTACATACCCCTTCTCCTGAAATGATTTTGAATAGTGTAGGCATAACCTATTGTAACTACTCCTGCGCCAGTATGGTTTTTCCCGTTTGCAATCCCTTTTTGAATCGGTATGAAGCCATAATTGCCACCTCCCTCAATAAACAAAGCGTGTTTTTGAGTGAAACTATAAGAAAAACCTACAAATCCGCTAACACCGGTATTAAAAGTATATAAATCACTTTTGATGTCAGTATCAGCATCAAATGGTTGGGCAGGAAGCGGCAAGGGCATTGTTTTCTGTTCATCCAGATAAATAAGGCTTGACCCGCTGGTTACCTGATGCGCATTGAGTAAGAACCCCGCAAAAGGCCCGACTGCTGCATAAAAATGAAGGTGATTCTTTTTGTCAAGTTTCCAGCAATATTTTGCCAGAACCGGGACTAAAAAATAGTCCAGCTTTGCTTCACTTTTGAAATCGGCATACAGGTAAGTCGGGGCTGTACCCGGAGCAAACAAGGGAGCCATTTCTGCCGGGGTTGGATAGGCCTGGAATTTGTCTTTTAATCCTCCCTGTGAGCAATATTCCATACCAACGGAAATCGAAAATTTGCCATTAAGGTGATATTCTCCGTATATGCCGCCATCTGGACCAAAACGTGAAGAATATCCTGTATTCAAAGGGTTTTCTGAACCGCCACCGGTGAGATTCGGAATGCTGAATCCACCTTTTGCACCAACAGTGATTTTTTGTGCATAAATACTACTGCTCAGCATCAGTAGAACAACAATTGCGAATTGAAATCCATTACTTTTCATTTCAAAATAATTTAATATATATTCTGATAAAGCATTATTCGGTAGCGAGAAAACTTTCAATTCCAAGACGGTAAGAATCGAGACCGAATCCCATAATGCTCCCTTTACATACCGGGGCTATAATAGATTCATGCCTGAAATTTTCCCTTGACAGGATATTTGAGATATGTACTTCAACCACAGGGGTAGTAATTGCCGCAATTGTATCACGTATTGCTACTGATGTGTGAGTATATCCACCAGCATTCAAAACAATACCCTGAGCAGAAAATCCCACTTTCTGGAGCCAATCTATTATTTCCCCTTCGACATTTGATTGAAAATATTCAAACTCCAAATTTGGGAAGCGCAAGATCAATCTTTCATAATAATTTGCAAATGAACTACTTCCATATATGCCTTTTTCCCTGATACCCAATAAGTTCAAATTTGGGCCATTTACAATAATAATTTTCATTAGGCTTAAATTTTCTGTATATTTATAGTCTGCAATTTATAAAAAAAACAGAACAACTTTTATGGTTATTAGTTTGTTATTCTAAAATATTATTTTATTAACAACGTTCTTTCATCATTAATAAAAATTAAAATTATGAATTGGTCAGAAAGCAAAAGAGGGTATGAAACATTTCTGAGAATTGAGAAATCGCTTTCTCCAAACTCAGTAAGTGCTTATGTTAATGACATCAACAAGCTTATATTGTTTGTAGAAGAGCATTATCCGAACCTGTCACCTGAGACTGTAAAATTGGCCCAATTAAGGAAGTTTGTTGAGTGGATGAACCAAAAAGGGATAAGTCCCCGGACACAAGCCCGAACGATTTCCGGTATTAAATCATTCTATAAATTCCTGTTAATTGAAGAGGCAGTCGAAAACGACCCGACAACGCTAATAGAATCACCTAGAATTGGAAGGAAACTCCCTGAGATTCTTACAGATGATGAGATCAATAATCTCATTGATGCTATTGATGTCACCAAAGCTGAAGGACTGCGCAACAAGGCTATTATCGAAACACTTTACAGTTGTGGATTAAGGGTTTCTGAACTTGTTGACCTCAAACTTTCAAATCTTCATTTTGAGCAGGAATTTCTCAGAATTGCCGGGAAAGGTGAACGCGAGCGCCTTGTTCCAATCAGCAAAAGGGCTATTGATGATATTAAAAAATATTTGGTTGTCTCCCGTAAAAAGCTTACAATTGAAAAGGGATTTGAGAATATTGTATTCCTGAACAGAAGGGGTAAGAAATTGAGCAGGGTTATGATTTTCACTATAATCAAAAATCTTGCAGATAAAATCAAACTTGAAAAGAATATCAGCCCCCATACCTTCAGGCATTCATTCGCGTCTGCACTTGTTCAGGGTGGTGCCGATTTAAGAACTGTTCAGGAGATGCTTGGTCATGAATCGATCCTAACGACAGAAATTTATGCTCATCTCGATAAGGAATATCTGAAGGATACAGTTAATAAATTCCACCCAAGGTCGTAAGATTTGTTTGCTGATTGCCTGCGGAAAGTCAATTACAACGAAAGGACAACTGTTGCCCATTGGTTGCGTATCCTTTTGTTGTTTATAGAAACGATTTCAGAATTAGTTTGAAAAAATCAGGATCAGGCTGCTTCTGAAGTGTAATTTGAATTGTTTGTTAAGTATTACTTAAATTATTTACCAATGATATGTCGGTTCCTGAAAATGATTTATCTTTGCCTTCGGAAAATCAGGCAGGAAATATTTTAAGACATTATCAATGTATCGATTGGGAGAGAGAATCAAGCGTAAAAGAGAGATGCTGAGCTTACCATTAAGCGATCTTTCAAAAAAAGTCGGAATAAGTGCAAGTGCATTGTCACAGATTGAAAACTCTAAGGCATTTCCTTCCATAGTTACTTTAAAAAGTATAGCAAATAGCTTATATACTACTGTTGGCGAGTTGATTGGCGAACATGATACTCTGACTAAAAATCCTTTGATCAAATCCGGAGATATAAAATTTGTGAAGGTAAATTCGAGCGGAACCTCTGTGTTCCTCCTCTCGCACCATGAAAACAGCAAGCAGATGGAGCCTTACATTTTAAAATTTGTTGAAAACTCCGATTCATCTGAAATTATGCAGACCCATCCCGGACAGGAGTTTATTTGTGTATTGGAAGGGAAATTGATGATTACCCTTGACAATTCACAATATATTCTCGAAAAGGGTGACAATTTCTATTTTAATTCAACTATCCCTCATACCCTGAAAAACATACACAACTCATCGGCAAAGGTTTTATGGATTATCACCCCACCAAACATCTGATCACTGCCAAAATTGTTAGATTTCTATGTCAAATCATTGTTAAGTTTTGATGATTTTAATTCGGATATGAAAATTTCAATCGATATTTGAATAATTTTGTAATTAAGTATTAATTGAATAAATTAAACAGCACTTAATGGATTCACAAGCGATCAACCTGAATGAAACTATTCAAAAACTGAATAATAATGTTTTTCAATTATTATCTGAGCGAGGTAAGAATATTTTTTTTCCGAAACTGGGAATTTTGTCACAATCGGCACAAGCCAAAGGGAAAAAGATAAATGCTACAATAGGGGAGGCCAGGGAGGACAATGGTTCTTCAATGCATCTTTCTGAATTTGATAAACTGATCAACCTCCCACTGGCATCGGTTTATCCTTACTCCCCAAGTTTTGGTAATAAGGAATTGCGCGATACCTGGAAGGAATTTATTTACAGGAAAAATCCATCAATGGGAACAACTGCAATGAGTACACCTGTAGTTACATGCGGATTGACCCATGGAATTAGTATATCCGGGTACTTATTTGTTGATGAAGATGATACAATAATTATTCCTGATCTTTTCTGGGAAAATTATTCCCTTATCTTCGAAAATGGATACCACGGTAAGGTGTTGACTTTTCCATTCTTTAATAACGGAGGTTTCAATATTGAAGGATTCACCAGGACTCTGGATAGTGTCGAAGGTAAAATAATTCTCTTGCTCAATTTTCCAAATAATCCCACAGGGTATACTCCACTTGTTTCGGAAATCGGGTTGATAGTAAATGCAATCAGGAAACAGGCCGATAATGGGAAACGTGTTGTTGTACTGATTGATGATGCCTATTTCGGTTTGGTTTATGAAAATAATGTTTACAAAGAGTCGATATTTACGCAGCTTTGTAACCTTGATGAAAGAGTACTTGCAATAAAACTTGATGGGCCAACCAAAGAGGACTATGTTTGGGGGTTCAGGGTCGGATTTATCTCATTTGGTGTAAAAAATGGTACCTCAGAACTATACGAAGCACTTGAAAATAAAACTGCCGGTGCCATACGTGGTAATGTTTCTAATGTAAGTCAGCTTTCGCAGTCTTTGTTATATCAGGCTTATTTCTCTTCCGGTTACGAAGAGGATAAAAAGGTGAAATTCGAAACATTGAAGTCCAGGTATAAGTCAATAATCCAGGTTCTTGCTGACCCAAAATACAATGAATTCTTTTCTGCCCTGCCTTTTAACTCTGGTTATTTCATGTGTGTGGAACTGAGATATCCGTTAAAAGCGGAAGCAATCAGGAAAATACTTCTCGATAAATATAGTACAGGTGTCATTGTATTTGAAAATTTGATCAGGATAGCATTTTCTGCGGTACCGCAGTCAGAAATTCCCGAACTGATCAGCAATATCTATAATGCCTGCAAGGACTATTTAGATCAAAAGTGAGTTTAATATAGTTTTAATTATTTTTTTGAAGTGATCTTTTATAAATAAAATTGCATCTTAATGACTAGTAATCAAAAATTAATTAATTGGGTAAACGAATGGGCCGAACTTTGTCAGCCAGGGAAAGTTTATTGGTGTGATGGTTCAGAAGAAGAAAACAACCGTCTTCTGGATGAAATGGTAGCAAACGGAATGGCAGTCAGACTTGATGAAAAAAAACGTCCCGGAAGCTACTATTTTCAATCTGATCCAAGTGACGTTGCCCGTGTGGAAAACCGGACTTATATCTGTTCCGGGAAGGAAGAGGATGCCGGTCCGACAAATAACTGGGCTGATCCGGTCAGGATGAAGGCTAAATTGCTCGGATTGTTCAGGGGCTGTATGAAAGGTCGAACCATGTACGTGATTCCATTCAGTATGGGCCCGCTTGGATCTGAAATTGCCCATATTGGTATTGAATTAACCGACTCGCCTTATGTTGTTGCCAATATGAGGATTATGACCCGTATGGGGAAAGCTGTTCTGGATGTTCTGGGAAACGGGGAATTTGTACCCTGTGTTCACTCTGTCGGAGCACCGCTTGAAAACGGACAGGAAGATTCGAAATGGCCGTGCGCTCCAATTGAACAAAAATATATCACTCATTTCCCTGAAACAAACGAGATTTTGTCGTATGGCAGTGGCTATGGAGGCAACGCGCTGCTTGGAAAGAAGTGCTTTGCGCTGCGTATTGCATCAAGTATGGCTAAGAGGGAGGGCTGGCTGGCTGAACATATGCTAATCATGGGTATTACAAATCCAAAGGGGGTTAAAAAATATATAGCTGCCGCTTTTCCAAGTGCTTGCGGCAAGACAAACCTTGCTATGCTGGTTCCTTCTATCCCTGGCTGGAAGGTTGAAACAGTTGGTGATGATATTGCCTGGATGAAATTCGGCAAAGATGGACAGCTATATGCAATCAATCCTGAAGCAGGATTCTTTGGCGTAGCTCCGTTTACATCGATGGATACCAATCCCAATGCTCTCCTTTCTGCAAGAGCGAACACTATTTTTACGAACACTGGATTGACTCCTGCGGGCGATGTTTGGTGGGAAGGTATCGGTTGGGATGCACCAGAAGGAACAATAACCTGGACAAATGAACTCTACGACGCGACAGGCAGTAGTCCTGCAGCACATCCCAATGCCCGTTTCACAGCTCCTGCCAGCCAATGTCCGGTTATTGACAAAGATTGGGAAAATCCTGCCGGAGTTCCCATTGCGGCTATCCTTTTCGGAGGCCGTCGTCCCGGAACTGTTCCATTGGTATATCAGTCATTTGACTGGAATCATGGTGTTTTTATGGGATCTATCGTTGGTTCAGAGGTAACTGCAGCTGCGATCGGATTGAAAGCAGGTGTGCGTCGGGATCCGTTTGCTATGTTGCCCTTCTGCGGTTACAATATGGGTGATTATTTCGGTCACTGGATCAGGATGGGTGAAAAAGCACCTGACAAGACCAGACTGCCTAAAATATTCAATGTTAATTGGTTTCGCAAAAGTTCCCAGGGGAAATTCCTGTGGCCGGGATATGGTGAAAATATTCGTGTATTGCAGTGGGTTTTCGAAAGGGTTGCAGGAACAGCGGCTGCAGAGGAAACTCCTATAGGTTATATACCTAAGTTAGGCTCAATCAACACAGAAGGATTGGAAGGTGTTGATGAAAATATGACTGAACTGCTTGAAGTTGACAAAGGGTTGTGGAAAGATGAACTTGACCTTGTGCGGGTTCAATATGCTACTTTTGGGACTGCCCTTCCACAGGAACTGGCAGATCAGGTTGCGGCAATTGAAGTACGATTAGGATAATATTTTGTTCCCTTTTTTTAATTTTGGAAGCCACCCGGGAAACCTGGTGGTTTCTTTTTTTATGGAGCTAATCCAGGGTTTTTGCCACTGAAACCTGTTCGAAAGCTTCAATAAAATCGCCTACTTTCAGGTCATTATAGCCCCTGATATTCAATCCGCATTCATAACCTTTGGCCACATCTTTAACATCATCTTTAAATCGTTTCAATGATTCGAGATCACCGGTAAATACAACTATACCGTCACGGATCAACCTGACTTTTGAATTACGTGTGATTTTACCGTCCCTGACAATACATCCGGCAATTGTACCCACCTTTGTAATTGTGAATACCTCCAGTATTTCTGCTGTACCTTTTATCTCTTCTTTAATTTCAGGTGCAAGCATTCCCTCCATTGCCGATTTAACTTCGTTTATTGCGTCATAAATTATAGAGTATAGTCTTATGTCAATCCCCTCTTTTTCAGCAAGTTTCCTGGCACTTAGCGAAGGTCGTACCTGGAAGCCCACAATAATTGCGTTTGAAGCAGAAGCAAGCATAATATCTGATTCGGTAATCTGTCCGACTGCCTTATGAATCACATTTACCTGAATTTCACCTACTGACAGTTTAATGAGTGAATCAGATAAGGCTTCAATTGATCCGTCAACATCACCTTTAACAATAATATTCAGCTCCTGGAAGTTTCCGATAGCAATTCTTCGGCCGATTTCATCGAGTGTAATGTGCTTTTGAGTGCGAAGGCCCTGTTCGCGTTGCAACTGTTCACGTTTATTGGCAATTAAACGGGCTTCCCGCTCGCTCTCCATGACATTAAATTTATCACCTGCCTGAGGTGCGCCATTTAATCCGAGAATTAACACCGGCTCAGCCGGACCAACCTCTTCAACACGTTGATTACGTTCGTTAAACATAGCTTTGATGTGACCAAAATGGGGTCCGGCCAGTATAACATCACCAACCCGCAAAGTCCCGTTCTGCACAAGGATAGTGGCAACATAGCCGCGCCCTTTATCCAATGAAGACTCAATGACTGATCCGACAGCACGTTTGTTCGGATTAGCTTTAAGTTCAAGCATATCAGCTTCAAGCAACACCTTTTCAAGTAACTCTGCCACACCTTGTCCACCCTTGGCCGATAAATCCTGCGACTGATATTTTCCACCCCAGTCTTCGACAAGGAAGTTCATATTTGCAAGTTGTTCTTTTATCTTCTCGGGGTTGGCAGATGGTTTATCAACTTTATTAATAGCGAATATAATTGGAACAGCGGCTGCCGTGGCATGGTTGATGGCCTCAACTGTCTGGGGCATAACATCGTCATCAGCCGCGACAATAATAATGACAATATCAGTAACCTGGGCACCGCGGGCACGCATAGCTGTAAAAGCTTCATGTCCAGGCGTATCCAGGAAAGTTATCTTTCTGCCATCTTCAAGTGTAACATTATATGCACCAATGTGCTGAGTGATTCCACCAGCCTCACCGGCGATAACATTTGCTTTCCTTATATAATCAAGCAATGATGTTTTACCGTGGTCGACATGCCCCATTACCGTCACTATAGGAGGTCTGGCCATCAGATCCTTTTCATGATCTTCCTCTTCTATGATTGCTTCCTGAACTTCAACAGAGATAAATTCAACCTTGAAACCGAATTCATCTGCAACAACAGCCATTGTTTCTGCATCAAGACGCTGATTGATTGAAACAAAAAGTCCCAGGGACATACAGGTAGCAATTATTTTTGTCGGAGAGACATCCATCATCGATGCCAATTCATTTACCGACACAAATTCGGTTACCTTAATAATGCTCTTATCTATCTCGTCCCGCGCACTTTGTTCTGCCAATTTCTCGCTGAAAGCAAGTCGCTTGTCTCTCCGGTATTTTGAACCCTTGGTTTTCTGACCCTTGGTGGTCAGGCGGGCCAATGTTTCTTTAATTTGCTTCTGAACATCTTCCTCTTTAACTTCTTGCTTTGCAGTAGCTTTCTTTTTTACGACCAGGGAAATTTTTTTCTTTAACTTGTCTGACTTCTCCGCCTTTTCCTTAGCCAATTCAAATTTCTTTTCAGGAAATTCTACCCGTTCCTTACCCTCTTTTGGAACACGCTTCCTTTTTTTCTTATTACGCGATTGCCCTTCTTCGAGTCGGGAAGGTTTCTTCTTTTCCTCAATTGGAAGGTCAATTCTGCCAATCACTGTTGGTCCGGTAAGCCTTTTCCTGACCAGCTTAAATATCTCCTCCTGACTATCCAGATCATTCGCAATGAAATCCTTTATTCTTTTTATCTCGACTTTTGCAGGTTTTTCCCTTCCTGATTGAGGTTTGATTATTTCTTCGGAGGATCTGCGTGTAGTTAATTTCTTTTTAATAATCTCTTTTATAGGCTTTTCTGAAGGTTTTAACGGTTTTAAGTCAATTTTGCCGACAACCTTAATAGTATTTTCAATCTGAGAACGGTTTGAAACCATCTCAGTCTTAGCCTCTGTTTTCTTTGATTCTTCCGGTTGCGCCGTTTCAACTACTTGATCGGCAACGACATTTTGCTCAATACCTGAAGAAATACCTGGTTTGGTTATTTCGGTTTCTTCCTTCTCCGGTTGCGCCGGTTGCTCAACGACCGGGGTCTCAGCCCGGGCAGGTAGATCAGGTTTTACTTCTTTAGGCTTTGTTTTGCGTACGAGGCTACTAAGATCAACCTGGCCAATAATTGTTAACTGTGGTTTTTCTACTTCAATTACCGGAGCAGGCCTGGGAATTTCTATTTCGGCGACATGTTCCTGTTTGGGATGACCCGGTACGGGGTCACTTTTACGTTCAGTTAAACTTTGATCAGTACGTTTTTCTTCTTTATAGTAATGAAGACTATGATCCTTTATCATAATGGAGTCATCGTCGGCTTCTGTATCTTCAGACTCTTTTTTTATATTGTGTAAATCATCTATTGATACTGCTTCGTTTTTGGCGCGGTGATGGCGAAGATTGACCTTATCAGCTTCAATACGGGCCTCATGATCTTTCCGGAATTGTTTTTCAAGAAGCTCATGCACATCAGCCTCAATTTTTGTGTTGGGATCAGTAGAGATTTTATGACCTTGCTTATGAAGAAAATCTACCAAGGTGGTAATTCCCACGTTTAGTTCACGAGCTATCTTACTTAATCTTGATCCTTTTTCCCCTGTAATCATATCTTCCCAAACAGTTAATTATCCTATTTCCACAAGAGAGTTCAACTCATTTTTTCACAAAAATAATTATTCAAACTCAGCTTTAAATATTCTTAGCACCTCGTCAATTGTTTCCTCTTCGAGATCGGTGCGTTTGATAAGGTCTTCCCTCGATAAGCTTAATACGTTTTTAGCTGTATCACAACCTATTGCTTTTAGTTCATCGATGATCCAGCCATCAATTTCATCTGAGAATTCATCGAGGTTAACGTCCTCTTCATCCACAGCTTCGCGGTCACGGTACACATCAATATCATATCCGGTCAGCAGACTTGCCAGCCTGATATTCAGTCCGCCTTTACCGATTGCGAGCGAAACTTCTTCAGGTTTCAGAAAAACTTCTGCACGGTTTCCGACCGGGAACAACTTTATTGAAGAAATCTTTGCAGGATTTAGTGCCCGTTGTATATAAAGCTGTATGTTGTTTGTAAAATTGATAATATCAATATTTTCGTTTCTGAGTTCACGTACAATACCATGAATACGGGAACCTTTCATGCCAACACAGGCTCCGACGGGATCAACTCTTTCGTCATACGATTCAACTGCAACTTTTGCCCTTTCACCCGGGATCCGGACAATCTTTTTTATTGTAATTAACCCGTCAAAAATTTCAGGTACTTCGAGTTCGAACAATCTCTCAAGGAAAACCGAAGATGTACGCGACAAAATAATGTATGGGCTGTTATTTCGCATCTCAACCCTAATAATTACAGCCCGTACACTATCGCCTTTGCGGAAAAAATCGGTAGGTATCTGCTCAACCTTAGGAAGTAACAGTTCGTTACCTTCATCGTCGAGAAGCAGCAATTCGCGTTTCCAAATCTGATAAACTTCACCTGTTACAATTTCACCGATTTTATTCTTGTATTTTGTATACACATTATCCTTTTCCAATTCAAGAATCCTCGTGGCCAGGTTTTGGCGCAGGTTGAGAATAGCTCTTCGGCCAAAGTCCGAAAATTTTACTTCATCGGCGACTTCTTCGCCAATATCATAATCCGCACCTTTCTTTTTCGCCTGTGATAGGGTAATTTCAAGGTTTGGATCTGTAAATTTGCTATCTTCTACCACTGTCCGGTTACGCCAGATTTCAAAGTCCCCCTTATCAGGATTAATGATGACATCGAAATTTTCATCCGTACCAAACTGTTTTTGAAGCACGCTACGGAAAGAGTCCTCGAGAACACTCATCATCGTTGCCCGGTCGATGCTCTTCAGATCTTTAAATTCCGAAAACGTGTCAATCAAATTCAGGTTGTCCATATCTTCAGGATTTTAATTGAATGAAATAACTATTTTAACTGTCTTAATTTGATCATAATCAAAAGCCAACGATTTAGTTTCATCAACCTTTTTCCCGTCAGCTTTCTCTTTTACAATAGTCTCTAATTCAAAACATTTTGAATCAGCAGATCTTAATATTCCCTTTAACTTTTCGCCACTCCCTGTAACTACCTCCACTTCGCGTCCAATGTTTTTCTGGTATTGACGAACTACTTTTAATGGAAGCGAAAGTCCAGGAGAAGATACTTCCAGTGAAAAATCTTCAGTTTCCCTATCCAGATTGTTTTCAATATGCCGGCTGATTTGAACACATTCTCCAATGCTTATTCCTGCATTACTATCCACAGAAACCGAAATGATGTTCCCCAAACCAACGGTAATATCAACAATAAACATATCATCTGATAGTATTTCTTCAACCAGATATTGAATCTTTTCCTTAGCTATCATCTTTAATATCAATAAAATAGGGGACTTTTCGTCCCCTAATCCTTCGATTATTCTCCGATGCAAAAGTAAACCTTTTGTCTTATAAAAACAAAATAATTCACCTGAAATTTGAATTTGATTTATTTAATGAGCAAGTTGTAAGAGTGGGAGTTAAAAAAAGCAGAACATTTCTTAGTTTTGACTATTCATTTTATTAAAGAATTATAAATGAAAAGCCCGAAAAATAAAATAATAAATGATCCGGTTTGGGGGTTTATTGAATTAGACTCCGATCTTCATGTTGAATTAATTGAGCATCCTGTTTTTCAGCGTTTAAGACGAATTAAGCAGTTAGGGCTTTCCTCCCTGGTTTATCCGGGCGCTAACCATACGCGTTTTGAGCATGCCATTGGGACGATGCACCTGGTACGGTCGGCTCTTGAGGTTATTAAAAAAAAGGGAAACAGGATCAGTGAAGAGGAAGAAGAAGGTGTTATGGCCGCGTTATTGCTGCATGATATTGGACATGGACCTTTTTCCCATGCGCTTGAACAGAGTATTGTCCCTGGTGTATCGCACGAGGAGCTGTCACGGATTTTTATGGATGAACTGAACCGCGAAATGGATGGCCGGCTGAATATGGCAATTGATATTTTCGCGAACAACTATCCAAAAAAATTTCTCCACCAGTTGGTGAGCAGTCAGCTCGATATGGACCGCCTGGATTTTTTAAAGCGTGACAGCTTTTATTCCGGCGTTTCGGAGGGAGTGGTATCATCTGAAAGGATCATCAAAATGCTTAATGTCAAACACGATCAACTCGTTGTTGAGGTAAAGGGGATATACTCTGTTGAAAAATTCCTGATCGCCCGAAGATTAATGTATTGGCAGGTTTACCTGCACAAAACGGTTATTTCAGCGGAGCATATGATGATCAGACTATTGAAGCGGGCTTCTGATCTGGCAACCTCAGGGGAAAAAATACCCGCCACGAAGCATTTTGATTTATTTTTAAACGGAACTATAAAAGCCATGGATTTCCGGTCAAAGGATAGGGCCATCAGAAAAAATGCACTTGATAACTTTGCATTACTGGATGATGCCGATATTTTAGCTGCATTAAAAGGCTGGCTGGATCATCCCGATCCAATCCTGTCAAATCTGTCACGGGCACTGATTAACAGAAAGCTTTTCAAGATTAAACTGTCAATGACACCATTTCCCGAATCCAGGATTGATCGTCTTAAAGAATTAGCTGCAAAAAAGTTTGGCGTTGACATTAAAGAAACTGATTTTTTTGTGATTGAAGGTGAAATTACAAATAGCGCCTACGATGCTGAAGCTGAAAGTATTAACATATTATATAAAAATGGTAAATTAAAGGATATTAAGGAAGCTTCGGATATAAATCTTGAAGGTCTGACAAAAACGGTACGTAAACATTTTGTGTGTTATCCGGCAGAAATCATTTCAGGGTAATAATTTTATTATTTTTGCAGCATAAAATTTAAAGACGAAAGAATGGAGTTTTCGGCAAACGACATCGCAGCTTTGCTAAATGGTGAAGTTGAAGGTAATGGTAATATTAAAGTGAGTAATATTTCAAAAATTGACCAACCTCTGCCTGGTACGCTGACTTTTCTATCAAATCCTGCCTATACCAAATATATTTATACAACAACCGCATCGATCGTTATTGTAAATAAGGACTTTAAGGCTGATAATGCACTGAACTGTACTTTAATACGTGTCGATGATGCCTATTCGGCGCTGGCAAAGCTCCTTGACTATTATGTAAAAACAAAACCTTCTAAAAGTGGTATTGAGCAACCAAACTTCATCAGTGGTTCTGCAACATTAGGTGAACATATATATATAGGAGCCTTTGCCTATATTGGTGATAAAGTGTTGATAGGTAACAATGTAAAAATATATCCGCATGTTTATGTGGGCGATAATGTAAAAATTGGCGATAATTCAATCCTTTATTCCGGTGTTAAAATTTATGCCGACTGTTTAATCGGGTCATCATGTATTTTTCATTCGGGAGTAGTGATCGGTGCTGATGGATTTGGTTTTGCCCCCAATCCCGATGGTACTTATGCCAAGATTGAACAAATTGGGAATGTAATTATCGGGGACAACGTTGAAATCGGAGCCAATACGACTATTGACAGGGCAACAATGGGGTCGACAATTGTGAAAAATGGGGTCAAACTCGATAATCTTATCCAGATCGGTCATAATGTTGAGATTGGAGAAAATACAGTGATGGCGGCACAGGCTGGTATTGCGGGTTCCACAATTATCGCTAAAAACTGCACTTTTGGAGGACAGGCAGCAATATCAGGACATATTACCATCGGTGAAGGAGCTAAAATAGGGCCAAAATCCGGTGTAATGTCATCGGTAAAACCATACTCGGTGTTACTGGGTGCCCCTGCATTGGATTTCAAATTAGCAATGAAAACTTTTTCTATAATACGGAACCTGCCGCAACTTCGCGACGATGTTATTGAGCTTCAAAAAAAAATAAAATCAATCGAAACCGACTAATAAGAAGAAAAACTTCGTATTATGATTAGTATTAAACAAAATACAATTGAAAGGGAGGTGTCAATTTCAGGCAAAGGCCTGCATACCGGAGTTGAGGTCAAACTAACTTTTAAGCCCGCACCCGATAACTTTGGGTTTAAATTCAAACGTGTAGACCTTCCCGGCCAGCCTGTCATTGAAGCTAATGTTTCGAAAGTAAGGGGTACTTCACGGGGGACAGTCCTAAAAGAAGGAGATGTCGTTATCGGTACGATTGAACATGTTATGGCCGCATTAACCGGAATGGGAATTGATAATGCCCTGATTGAGTTAAACGGACCGGAAGCCCCTATTCTTGATGGAAGTGCCGCATCATATGTCAGAATTTTGGATCAGGCCGGGTTAGTAGCTCAAAATGTTGATCGCGAGTATTTTGAAATTAAAAGAAAAATTGTCTACAGAAATCCGGAGACTGGCACAGAATTAATCGCTTACCCGGATGAAGATTTCAGTGTTGATGTTATGATATCCTACAACTCTGCGGTCTTACATAATCAATACGCCAGTTACAACAATCAAACTAATTTCCCTGAAGAGATAGCACCTTGCCGCACTTTCGTTTTTGTAAGAGAACTCGAGATGCTTCTGAAAAACAATCTGGTGAAAGGTGGTGATGTTGATAATGCCATTGTAATCATGGATCAGCCAATGGCACTTGACGAATTGAACCGGATTGCTGACCTGTTCAATCAAAAACACGTTGAAGTCAACAAAATCGGGATACTAAATAATCTTACACTTCATTTCGACAACGAATGTGCAAGGCATAAGTTGCTCGATGTAATTGGAGATCTCGCTTTAATCGGAAAGCGAATCAAAGGACGTATCGTTGCAAAAAGGCCAGGTCATGGTCCGAATACTGAATTTTCAAAAATGCTTCAGAAAGAATATCTTAAGTGCATATCTGAAAATACAGCCCCCGAATATGATCCAAACAAGCCACCATTGTATGATGTTAATCAGATCAGGAAGATGCTTCCGCACAGAAATCCATTTCTATTGATTGATAAAGTGATTGAGAAAGGGGCCGATTATATTATAGGGGTGAAGAACGTTACCATGAATGAACCATTTTTCGTCGGACATTTTCCCGAAGAACCCATAATGCCTGGAGTTTTAATTATTGAAGCAATGGCGCAGTGCGGAGGTGTTTTTGTCATAAGCTCACAACCCTCTGATGGTGATTATTCCACATATTTTATGACCATGGATAGTATTAAATTCCGCAAGAAGGTTGTCCCTGGTGATACACTGGTTTTCAGATTGAAATTGCTTGGGCCGATTCGACGTGGAATCGCAAATATGCGTGCTATCGCTTTCGTTGGAGACACGGTGGTTTGTGAAGGAGAATTTATGGCCCAGATTGTTAAAACTAAATAAATATTCTGGAAAATATCGATATCTGTTTTTTTAATACAACAATAATGAATCAACCACTAACAAACATTCATCCGAATGCAAAAATTGGCGCGGGTGTTGTCATTGAACCTTTCGCCACGGTATCAGCAGATGTAATTATTGGCGATGGATCGTACATTGGTCCGACGGCCACTATCCTGCCTGGGTGCAGGATTGGCCGGAACTGCAGGATTTTTTCCGGAGCAGTAATTGGTGGGGAGCCACAAGATTTAAAATTTAAAGGAGAATATACAACTGTTGAAATTGGGGATAATACCACCATAAGGGAGTGTGTTACTGTCAACCGGGGCACATCGGCCAACGGCAAGACTGTAATTGGTAGTAACTGCCTTATTATGGCTTACGTACACGTTGCCCACGATTGTGTGGTCGGTGACAGCGTTATTCTTGTTAACTCTGTAGCCCTGGCAGGTGAAGTCATTGTGGATGATTTTGCAATTATCGGTGGTCACACCGGAATACATCAGTTCTGCCATATCGGAAAGCACGTTATGTTATCAGGCGGATCTCTGGTACGCAAAGATGTTCCTCCATATATTAAGGCAGGGCGTGAACCATTATCTTTTGCAGGGGTCAATTCAATCGGCCTGCGTCGTCGCGGGTTTTCAAATGAAGTGATATGTCAGATTCAGGATATTTACCGTATCATATACCAGAAAGGTTATAACAATAGTCAGGCACTTGAAGTAATAGAAGCAGAGATGCAGGCATCACGCGAACGTGATGAAATCCTGCTGTTCCTTAAAGACTCGAAAAGAGGGATCATTAAAGGATATTTTCCTGACTGAAGCTAATAAAGAAACAGTGCCGAAACCATTGTCACGAGATAGATCCATGCTAAAACCTCTTTCCAAATCATTTTCTTATCTGATAGCAGGTAGTGTGAGATGAAATATACTACAGGAATTGTTGATAAAATAACAATTTCAATACCTATTGAGATCAGGGCCAAAGCAGAAACAAGAACCAGTCCCAGCATCCAGTAAAAAATAACGAAGTACTTTCGGGAACTCACCTTCATTCGGTGATAAGCTGAAATAACGGACAAACTTCCAAGTGTGGTCATAAATGTGACTACTGCAGTTAGAGATAAAAAAAATGGGTCAATAAGATATGAATTATTCCGGGACCACAACATAATAATTATCTCTTTCCAAACCGATGAAAATGAATCATTCAAAAATGAATAGGCCCATACGAACAACCATGGGGTACTAAATCCGATAATTGGAATAATAAGCACACGCCAGTTATCCTCTTTTTGAAGTACAAAAATGGATATCCACACCAGGGGGAAAAGAACCAAAACCGGAAGATAGAATAGCGAGGCTACAGCCAGAAAAAATGAGGCATTAAACGTGTAGGTAATTTCAACTTTCTTGTGATAAGTATCGAAAATAAAAAGGATGGATACCAACACAAAAAAAGTTGCCAGATGAACCGGAAGAAGTGCTTGCAGCCCCTTAACTGAAGATACTGTGATAACGTAGATAATTCCGGGAAGGTATGATTGCCTTTTAAGGATGAGAAAAGAAGATCCTAATTGCGCAACAAAAAAAGAATTAATAACAACCAGGGTAAAACCAATGAAGACCTGCCAAAAACCCTGACCTGCCAGGTAATGATAGAACAGGTAATACAGCGGCATTGCCCCCTGTATAATATTTTGATCTAATATTACCGGCGACTGAAAACCCTGGAACCAGAAAAGAAACCCTATCACCGGAATCATTAACGGGCTGAACAGTGTATTGCTTTTTAAAAGGCGAAGTAACATATAGTCATTCTTTTAAAGGTCATAACCCAAATCTTTCCTGTAGTATTTATTTTTAAACCGGATTTTCGCCGCGTTTTTATAAGACAATTTCAGTGCTTCGCTGAAATCTTTTCCCTTAGAACTTACTGCCAGTACCCTTCCGCCGTTGGTTACCAGTTTATTTCCTGAAATCCTGGTTCCCGAATGAAAGATGATACTGTCAGCAATTTTATCAATGTTAGAAATTTCATCTCCCTTTTCATACACTCCAGGATATCCACCTGCGACCAGCATTACAGTGACGGCGGAATCGGCATCAATAACAAGCTCACGGTCACGCAGATCCCCATTAGCAACCCCTTCAAGCAAATCCACGAGATCTGATTTCATTCTTAGTATTACTGCTTCTGTTTCAGGATCTCCCATCCTGACATTGTATTCAATTACATAAGGTTCAGAATTAACGTTAATCAATCCGAAAAAGATGAATCCCCTGTAATCAATATTTTCATTTTGCAATCCTTTAACTGTTGGTATGATAATCCTTTCTTCTACCTTTTTCATGAAAATTCCATCTGCAAAGGGAACAGGTGATATTGCACCCATTCCTCCTGTATTAAGTCCTGTATCCCCTTCGCCAATACGTTTATAGTCTTTTGCCACTGGTAAAATTTTGTAGTCTTTACCATCGGTTAATACAAATACCGAACATTCAATACCTGACAGAAATTCCTCAATAACTACAGTTTCGCTTGCCCGACCAAACATTCCACCCAGCATAATGCGCAATGATCGTTCGGCTTCTGCAGGATCTTCAATAATCAGAACCCCTTTACCGGCAGCCAATCCGTCAGCTTTAAGTACGTAAGGTGGTTTCAGGCTTTGCATAAAACTGATTCCCTGCTCCAGGCTATCTTTTGTTACAGAACAAAATGCTGCTGTTGGTATTCCATGGCGAATCATGAACTCTTTTGCAAAATATTTGCTCCCTTCAAGCCGGGCACCGCTTCTTGCCGGACCAATGACAGCAATATCTTTAAGCAGTTCATCTGCAAGAAAAAAATCATGAATGCCTTCAACCAGAGGAACTTCAGGCCCAACCAAAACCATATTTATCTCATTGTCCAATACAATATTCCGAATTGCCTCAAAATCTGATACCCCAACTTCGATGTTAATTCCGAATCCGGCACTTCCGGCATTCCCGGGAGCGATAAATAGTTGATTAATCCTGGGGCTCTGGCTGATTTTCCATGCAAAAGCATGTTCCCGTCCCCCTGAGCCAATAATAAGTACATTCATATTTTATTTTTATATTTCTTAATGCAAAATAAACAAAGTTTTAGATAAACAGGGGAAATAAATTGGAATAAATCCTCAGAATCTCTTTCGTTTAGGGAACAATATTTTCTATCTTCGCAACTTCACACTTCATCATTTAATTTACAAATCATGGAAATAAATTTGACAAGACGTAATTTCATTCAGAAAAGTGTTATTTCAGCTTTTGGACTTGCAACAATCAACCCCTTCGAGGCTTGGGCGAAATCTGAAAAACCAGCGATGAAGCTTGGACTGGTAACCTATCAGTGGGCAAAAGACTGGGATTTACCTACACTCATTGCTAACTGTGTAAAAACCGGAATTCTTGGGGTTGAACTGAGGACTGAACATGCTCATGGTGTTGAAATTAAACTAAATGCAATTCAACGCAGCGAAGTAAAAAAAATGTTTGCCAACAGTCCTGTTACCTGCATCGGATATGGTTCTAATTTTGAATATCACAGTGCTGATCCGGCGAAGCTCAGACTTAATATCGAACAGACCAAGGATTATATAAAACTTTGCAGGGATATTGGTGCCACTGGCATAAAGGTTAAACCGAATGGCCTCCCGGAAGGTGTTGACAAGGAGAAAACTATTGCCCAAATTGCCACGTCATTAAACGAAATTGGAAAATTTGCCCGGGATTTCGGACAATTGGTCAGAGTTGAGGTTCACGGGAGTAAGACGCAGGAACTGCCAAATATGAAAGCGATTTTTGATCAGGTAACTGAGAAGTATGTAAAGATATGCTGGAACTGCAATGACGAGGATCTGCTTCCTCCCGGACTGGAGGGAAATTTCAATAGTGTTAAAAAGTGGTTTGGTGATACCGTACATGTCCGCGAATTTAATGTCGGAAATTATCCGTACCAACAGCTTTTCAATCTTTTTAAAAGGATCAATTATAAAGGGTGGATTCTTCTGGAAGCCCGCACTGAACCGGTTGATAAAATAGCTGCAATGAAAGAACAGTTAGTTCTGTTCAATCAGCTTGTGAGCCACTCGGAAAAGAATTCAATCAATGCACAGTAAACAGATATATTTAAGTAATATAGGCGAAATTACAATAACCAGGAACCGTCTGGCTGTACGATTTAAAATCACTGTTAAACCAGATGGTAAAATCGGGGTTACCATACCATGGATGGCTTCATTCGCAAGTGGGGAGAAATTTATTTCCGGTCACCTTAACTGGATAGCTAAAACAAAAGAAAAGCAGGCTGAAAAGCATTTTTCCCGAAAACTTATACAACCCGGTCGTATATTCTCAACCAGAAATTATCATTACAGAATTTGTCCTGCAGATTTGACTATACCCAGAATTAAATATGCTGAAAAAGAAAAGGAAGTACTCTTCGAATATCCGGCAGATAAGATAATTGAATCGTATGAAGTACAGAATAGCCTCAAACAGATGATTGAGAATGTTCTTCGGTTTGATGCAAGGCTATACCTGCCGGCAAGAATTGCAGAACTTGCAGCAAATCTGGGCTACAGTTATAATAAAATGACCATAAAAAACAATAAAACAAATTGGGGTAGTTGCTCAATTCACAGGAACATTAATCTGAATCTTCATCTCATGCGCTTGAATGACAGGCTAATAGACTATATAATTATTCATGAGCTTGTTCATACCGTCATTCCGGACCATGGAAAGGAATTCAAGGCAACAATGCAAAAGCATTTTCCCGATACAGCTGAAATAGATAAGGAGCTAAAAAAAATAAAAACGGGAATATATTAACCTCATGAATTGATATAATATGGTCAATGTTTCTTATATCACCTTAGTCTGATAATTTCTCGATATGTTGATTTACATGCTGACTGAAGATGCTTCTTTGGCTTCGCAAAATATTATGCAATAAAAATTTGAAACTGGAAATGATAAAATGGGACAAATTGATTGCCGGCTGCAGGCTCGGATTGGAAGACAGGAAAATTGAAGAAGCCGATGATATCCGTTCAACGTTTCAGCGCGACTACGATCGTATAATATTCTCATCACCTTTCAGACGCCTTCAGGATAAAACCCAGGTATTTCCTTTACCTGGAAGTATTTTTGTCCACAACCGGTTAACGCATTCACTCGAGGTGGCCAGTGTCGGACGTTCGCTGGGCAATCTGGTTGCTGCTGCTATCAAAATGAGTGAAGTGTCTCATCTGCAAAATATTATTGGGGAAATCGGTGGTATAGTATCAGCAGCTTGTCTGGCACATGATCTGGGGAACCCCCCTTTCGGACATTCCGGAGAAAGTGCTATAGCCGATTTTTTCAAAAGAGGGAAGGGATTAAAATACCGCAATGAACTTACAGAGGATCAATATTCTGATTTCAGTTGTTTCGAAGGTAATGCCAATGCCTTCAGGATACTAAGCCATCAGTTTTCGGGCAAGCGAAACGGTGGGTTTGCATTAACCTACAGTACATTAGCTAGTATTATTAAATACCCATTCGAATCATCCCTTGCGGGAGGAAAACCTAAGTTCGGATTTTTTCAAAGCGAAAAGGAGATATTCCGTAAAATAGCCACACAACTTGAAATGGTGAAAATTTCGGACCACCCCTTGCATTATGTTCGCCATCCATTGGCATATCTGGTTGAGGCTGCGGATGATATATGTTATCAGATTATGGATGTTGAAGATGCCCATAAACTTAAAATACTTTCTTACAATGAGACCGAAACTCTTTTTCTTGATTTTTTTCATCCTGTTAATGACAGGGTAATACTTGACAATATTGCTGTTAATCTTGAAATTGTAAGTGATTATAATGAAAGGATTGCTTACCTCCGGGCAATGGTGATTAGTAAACTTACGAAAGAGTGCGCCAGTCTGTTTATTTCAAGGATAAATGATTTTAACCATGCAGAAAAGATTGTTTCTTTGTTTGACTCATTAAACGAGCCTTCCAAAAGTGCCATGGAAAGGATAAAAACTATTTCCATGGAAAAAATCTATAATGACAATTCTGTTATCGAAATTGAGATTGCCGGTTACAAAATATTAGGGACATTGCTTGATGCATTTATCACTGCTGTTGCAGAGCCCGAAAGTTTTTTATCGCAGAAGCTACTAAAACTTATTCCATCCCAATATCTTAATCAGGATAATTCGATGTATGGAAAAATTCAGACAGTTGTTGATTTTGTCTCCGGAATGACCGATCTCTTTTCACTTAATTTGTACCGCAAGATTACCGGAATGGAATTACCAGGAATAGTATGAAAATATTTTTGCCGAACCAAATAACAGTACATTTGCCATTTTCCCATCAATAAGACAAATAGGCATTGTGAAACATCTTCAAATAATAAATTCGGCTAAAGTTGTCATTCTGATTTTAATGATTCATTTTTTTTCTCAATCGGGTCAGGCACAAGAAATTCAGGAGATAAAAGTTACCGGAAGTTATAAGAAAGTTCCCGTTTGGGAGTTTTTCAATTCTCTTGAAAAAAGCTATGGAATAAGGTTTTTTTATAAGGAAGAGTGGATAAAATCTGTTGAGGTTACGAAGACTTTCAATAATGTGCCACTGGTGCAGGTTTTGAATCAGATATTTATTGATAAGGAATTGACATTTAAATTTTTTCAGAACAAGTCAGTGGTTCTTTTTCCGGCGGGTGCTGCCAACCGCGCAGGGTCAGGGATCAATGATTCCCAGGTTCTGATTATTGGTGATCCGCTCAATCAGGGCCGCTATCTGCGCGCCAAACTGCAGGGCAAGGTTATTGAAGGGAAAACCGGAGAACCACTTGCAGGGGCAATTGTTTACAATCAGGAATCCAAAATAGGAGTGGCCACCGATGCGAAAGGAAGATATAGCATTGAAATGCCAACCGGTGACATTCATTTGCGAATATCATTCCTGAGTTTTCAAAACCAAACACAGAAAATCCGACTGATTCAAAATGGTTATGCCGACTTCGAACTATTCGAAGAAAGTCATAAGCTTGCTGAAATAATTGTGGTTGGAGATGAGAACAATGCCTCGAAAGCGCAGATGAGTATGATAAAAATGACAGCGATAACATTAAAAGAGCTTCCGGTTCTTATGGGCGAAGCCGACATAATTAAAAGTATGATTATGATGCCGGGCGTTCAAAGTGTCGGAGAAATGTCGTCAGGATTCAATGTCCGCGGTGGAAATACCGACCAGAACCTTGTTTTGCTTGATGGTGCTCCGGTTTTCAATTGCACACACCTTTTTGGCTTTTTTTCGATGATTAATCCCGATGGAGTAAAAGATGTTACGCTCTATAAAGGGGGAATCCCTTCAATATACGGTGAACGGATATCATCAGTTATGGATGTTCAGCTTAAAAACGGGAGGGCAGAGCAACTTAGCATAAACGGCGGCATTGGGTTAATTAACAGCCGACTTACTGTTGAAGGGCCATTTTTAAAAAGGAAAAAAAGTACCTTTATGATAGGTGGGCGGAGTACCTATTCCGACTGGCTGCTCCAGAAAACAAAAAATCCTGCCTTTATGAATAGTGTTGCACATTTTTATGATGTGAATGGTGTGGCAAATATTGAATTAGGCCCATTAAACCATTTAAAATTAACTGGATACGTAAGTTCTGATGTTTTTAATCTTAATTCGGTTTCCCTTTACAAATATGCCAGCTCACTTGGATCGCTGAACTGGAAAATGAATCTTTCAAAAAAACTGATCTCAAATCTAAATTGTGCCTATAGCAAATACGATTTAAATATGGACGTTAAGGATCCTGTCCGTCCGCAGGATGACTACAAGCTTAAATCGAATATTCAATACGGGAGCCTTAAATATACTTTATCTTTATATTTAAATAACAAACAGCATATTAATGCAGGATTTCAGGCGATGGGATATTGGATAAACCCCGGCGAAATCCTCCCGGTTCAGATTGTCTCTGATATACAATCCAAATCATTACTTAAAGAACAATCAGCCGAAGCTGCACTATTTGCAGATGACAACTTCGAACTTTCAGATAATGTGGCATTAAATATTGGAATGCGTTACACCAGGTTTTACAATTACGGTCCGGGAGTAGTTTACAACTACGCACCCGGAATTCCGAAAAGACAAAGTACAATCACTGATTCAACAATATACAATTCAGGTGCCATTCTAAAATCCTACCAGGGTATTGAACCTCGTCTTACTTTGAAATATAATCTGGGTGACGGAGGCTCATTCAGAATAAGCTACCAACGAATTCATCAGTATATCAGTCAGATATCAAATACGGCTGTTATCTCACCTGCTGATTACTGGAAATCTTCAGGTCAGTATCTCAAACCGCTAATCAGTGATCAGATTGCTATTGGCTTTTTCAAAAATCCAGGTAAAGGAAAGTTTGAAACATCGGTTGAGATGTATTACAAAAAACTACAAAATCTCATAGAATATAAAAACGGTGCCCAACTACTGATGAACAATCATATAGAAACAGATCTGTTATTGGCAAACGGCTATTCGTATGGAATTGAATTATTGGCAAAAAAGAATGAGGGACGCTTAAACGGTTGGATAAGTTATACCTATTCACGGACTTTTCAAAAAGGAGAGAGTCAGTTTGGTTCGGAAAACATCAACGGAGGAGACTATTATCCTTCAATATACGATAAACCTCACGACATTTCTGCAGTAATGAATTGGAAAATAACAAGAAGATGGCGGTTTTCAGCAAATTTCGTCCTTTCATCGGGCAGGCCAATTACACTGCCTGAGCAGAAATACATTTTCGGAGATCACCAGGTAGTAGTTTTCTCAGATAGAAATAAATACCGGATGCCCTCATATAACCGTATGGATGTGAGTATTACATTGGACGAAAACCTGCGCGTTAAGAGAATGTGGAAGGGGAGTTGGACTTTTTCTGTTTACAACCTTTACGGACGTAAAAATCCGTACTCGGTTTTTTACAAAAAGGGTCCAACATCTCAGGATTCCGGTGAAAGCCGGTATGACGTTTATAAGTTATCTATCATAGGAGTACCTGTTCCATCTATCACCTATAATTTCAAATTCTAATGAATAAAGTACTGAATTTTCTTTTATTACCTCTGATACTTTTAGTCTCCTGCGAAGAGCGTTATCAGCCAGACATAGAAAAGGTTGATGAACAGCTGGTTGTTGAGGCACAGATTACCAATGATCCATCCAGAAATTTTGTTCATCTTAGCAGGACACGTAGTTATAACGATAATGTACCGCTTACCGAAGTCTTAGGTGCAACGGTGGAACTAATAGAAAATCAAAGCAATAAAATTCGGAGCACTGAAAGTAGCGCCGGATATTATTTGTTCAATTCAGTACCTGTCAGCGGCAAAAATTACTTTTTGAGAATTAAAATAGTCAACGACACATATGAATCCGAAGAAGTCACAATGCCTCCAATTCCAACAATTACAAATTTTCATACGGAACATGTTGTGAAAAAAGTGTATGTTGCAAACGGAGAGGGTGTACCGATACCTTTCGACAGACAGGGCAGAGAGATTTATGTTGATATGCCGGTTACAAATTCCCTTTCTCACTACAGGTTTGATGTTAGGTCTGTTTTGGAATGGATATGGGATTCAATACCAACACCCTTCTCTGCTAACCCAACAGCTTACGGTTGGAATTCCTATAAGCAAAATGAAAAATTCAATATTGCAGGGCCTGCAAATTTCAGTCAGACCGATAAAATTGAGAAACATCCCCTTCTGATGATTTCATATGATCCTCTCGACTATCTCTATTCCGATACTTTAGTATCACGTGGCTGGATATTGATAATTGAACAATTGGGCACATCAAAAGGATCATACGAATATCATGAAAAGTTGAACAATCAGTTCGCCGCCAATGGGAGTCTATTCGATCCTATTCAGAATCAGGTCTATGGCAATATATTATGCAAATCTAATCCCTCAAAAGTTGTATTCGGATATTTCGATTTGAATTCCTACCATCAATACAGATATTATTTTAATCTGTCTATTCCCCCTGGTGTAATTACAATGCGACAAATATTCCGGTACCCGGAAATTCCTCATAGCAATGGGATAATGAGAACACAACCGATTAAAGGTCCTCCGGATGAAATACCACCTCCATTGCCTCCACCGGTTTGGTGGGAATAATAACAGTAATGAGCTGTTTAAAATAAGCTGGAGTAACAATTTAAATCAACATAACTGTATTAAATAAACTGAGATTTTAACGTGAAAAGAAGAATAATTATATTGTTACTATTCTTTGCTGTTCTGCTAAGCACAGCTCAGGAGAGAGCACATTTCAGCCTTTTTACTGACCGCGATCTTTATATAAGTGGTGAAAACATTTTAGTCAAAGTATTTGCCCCTACAGATGAACAATCGGGAATTGTGAATATTGACCTTATCAATACAAGAGGTAAAATAATTGCTGGAATTAGCAAGAAAATAATTGATCATCAAGCTGATGGATTTATTGATCTGCCCGATTCCATAAGTTCCGGATGCTATCTTATCTGTACATCGACAAAGAGCAACCCCGACTTAACGGTAAAAGAGCTATACATATGCAACCAGTTCAGTGGTTTGCCTGAATCGGATATCGGGTTGCGATCAGCCGAAACTAATCTCTTTATTGAAAAGTCTGCCAATTCCGTACAGATTGATGGATTAAATGAAGCATATAAGACAAGAGAGAAAGCCAATTTCACTTTTCATCTGCCATCTGAATTTATTGCTCAGATAAGTGGAAATTTGTTCGTTAGCGTGGCCGGCTTTGTTCCTGGATTCAGCTCTGGTACATTCTTCAGGAGGATGAATCCAATGAAGAGCAGAATCGTTGAAAAAGAGGGTGTCATTCTTGAAGGATCGATAAAAGATGTAAAAACCGGAAAGCCATTTAAGAATGGTATCGTTTTCCTTTCGATTCCTGATTCAATTCCAAGGTTCAATTATTGTATTACCGGTGAAGATGGTAATTTTAATTTTCAGCTTGATAATTACTACGGGAAAATTCCGGTTGTAGTTCAAGGTTTTGACCGGGAAGAAAAGCGTCTTCTCAAAATAGTGCTGAACCGTCGCGATAGCCTGAAATCTGCATTGCCGGCATTTAAAACCTGGACTATTTCACCCGAATTCAGGCGGAGTGCCAAAGATAATTCTGATGCTGAAATATTTTGTAAGGTTTTTAATTATCAGGAACTTACAATTGCGCCTATACCTTTATATAAAACTGATGGATATCCATTTTATGGAGCTCCATCTGAAGTAATAGATCCACAATTATTTGTAGACTTGCCTAATTTTACAGAAATTGCCCGCGAACTTTTGCAGGGTATCAAATTCAGGGCCTATAACCGGATACCGTCTCTACATGTTTTCAACCCGGCAATATTCAACTATTTTCCCGACCAGCCATTGGTATTAATCGACGGGATTCCTGTCCGGGATCTAAGAGTGATAAAAGATATGGGATCAAAAGAGATAGACCGAATAGAAATATGCCATAATAAAAGGTTTTATGGTAATTTGAATTTCAGCGGCGTAGTGGCAATTTATACTCTTAAGCCTGATTATGCACGTATAGCAGAATCAGACGATCTGATTAAACTAAATATCAATACAATTCAGCCGGATGTGACCTTAAATGGTCCTTTCAGACAACGGTTAAATGAGATGGATCTGCGTAAGGTGTTACTTTGGATGCCGTCTTTAAAGCCCGGGCAAACTATCAGACTTGATTTTGAGACATCCGATATCCGTGGTTTTTACAGGCTGAATTTGCATGGGAAAACCAAAGATGGATCTGATTTTTATAAAGAACAAATTTTTGAGGTAAAATAATATGGCCAACAGGATTCTGTGTTTCATAACCTTCTTCGTATTGTTTGCTGCCAATTCACTGACAGCGCAGCAAGAATTGTCTAAAAACCTGAATGCAAAAAAAATAAAAGGGACTAATTTCATCTCTTATCCCCCGTATTCAGGAACACCATATCTGAGTGAGAAGTTCCTGCCTGGAGAGATTGAATTCACAGACGGTTCTAAAGTAAAAGATCTCGGATTGCGCTACAGTTCCTATCGTGATGAGATAATTTACTACAATACATATCTTTCAGCTCAGATTATAATCGATAAGATGAGCCTGAAAGGATTTTCATTCACTGACGAAAAAGGGGACAAAAGGAATTTTCGGCGACAGAAATATGATGGTTATACAAATGGCGAACGTTATTTTGAGGTGCTTAACGACGGCGAAATATCCCTTCTTGTGTATCGGAAAGTGGATCTGGAAACTTGTGAAACTTCTTACAGCAAGTTAGGTTTGGCCTTTAAACAATCATATATCTACTATATGTATTCTGCTGACAAAGGTTACTCTCCCCTTAAACTAAATCGAAATTCGCTGCTTTCAAAATTTGATAAGCCAAACCAAAAGCTGGTTAAGAAAATATTCCGAAAAAACAAAGTGGCGTTCACTGATGAATCAGGTTTTGTATTGGCATGGAATCTGCTTAAAGAGAGCGGTATATCTATAAACTTCTGAACCTGGAAAGCAAGAAATCAATGAAGATTGGGAGAAGTGTAAATTCTAAATTGAAAAATTTTGAAAACCCAATTACAAGTTTGCGAATGTTATGTAATAAAGACACTAGCGTTGCGTTGTTATTAAAATAAGTTCTTTGAAATACTTGTTATTACTGCATTTGCTGAGCTTTTGGTCAATTGACTCATCGGGAGAGTTTAAGTGATACTGCACTGTGCCTCAAACTTCAGAAAGACAGACTTTATCACTTAGGCATTGGACAGCCATTTCATAAATCAACGATTTCCAGAGCAAATGAGAATCGGGATTGGAGAATCTTTCAGGACTTTGCTCTTAAACTTATTGAACAGACCAAAAGTTTATATGCTAATTATAATCAATTATATATAAAACTTAAAGGAGGTATATTTGCCCTTGATTCGACTGTTGTTGACCTTTGCTTGTCAGTTTTCTGGTGGGCAACATTCAGAACAACCAAATCAGCCATTAAGATTCATACCCTGCTTGATCTGAAAACTTCCATCCCAGAATATATTTTCATTTCAGAAGGATCACTGCCCGATGTTAATGCCTTAGACCGTATCAACCTTCCCGCAGGAAGTTATTTGGTCATGGACAGAGCTTATGTTGATTTTGAGCGTCTGGACAGACTGGCCAAAGATCGGATCAATTTCGTCATTCGTTCAAAAACTAACATGAAATACGAGATTCTGAACAGTGGGCAAGCAGATCCATCAACAGGAGTATTAAGTGACCAGTCAATTATGCTGACGGGATTGAACACTAAACAGAAATATCCAGAATGTTTGCGTCGTATAAGGTATTATGATGCTGAAACAAAAATGACATTGGTCTTTTTGACAAACAACTTTAAAATTTCAGCTTTAACCGTAGCTGCCTTATATAAATCGCGTTGGGGTATTGAGACGTTCTTCAAATGGATAAAGCAACACCTTAAAATACAGTCATTTTGGGGGCAAAGTGAAAATGCCGTTAAGACACAAATCTGGATTGCCATTTCGGCATACCTCGTTGTAATTATCGCAAAACAGCAACAAAACTGAAATATACACTCTACGAGATACTTCAACTAATCAGTCTGGCTCCCTTTGACAGAACTCCGATTAAGCAACTCCTTGAAAATGCAGAATATCAAGATGTCAAAGAACAAAAATATGTACAACTAAAATTATTCTAAAAAAGACGCAACGCTAGTGAGTAAATATATTAAGATATAAGCGATAACCGTTTTTATTCTGCAATATGTAAATAAAAATAAGGGTGAAAAGGTTCTTTATTGTATTAACAAGTAGTGAAGATAATTAAGTAATCTTCAATAACTAAGACTAAAATATATTGTGAGGTATTTTCAAATTCAATGCTTGTATAAAGCGATATTTCTGATTGTTACAATTCTTCTTTCCACTAATAGGGTTCAAAGCCAGGATATTCAGGAAACAAAAATTACCGGAAGTTTTGCGAAGGTTCCGCTTCAGGAGTTTTGCATTGCCATGGAAAAAAACTATGGTATCCGGTTTTTTTATAAGGAAGAATGGATTAAATCCATTGAGGTTACCAGGACATTCAATAATTTGCCGCTCGTGCGGGTCATGAATCAGGTATTGGCTGAAAAGGAATTGACTTTTAAGTTTTTCCAGAATAATTCGGTATTTATTTTCCCGATTGGTGCTGATAACAGTACAGGGACAGTGACTGACGATTCTCAAATTCTGATTGTTGGTGATTTATTGAATCAGGGACGCTATCTGCGGGCAAGGCTGCAGGGGAAGGTGGTTGATGGCAAAAATGGAGAGACACTGACAGGTGCAGTTATATACAATCCGGAAACCGGCACCGGAACGACTACTGATTCGAAAGGGAAATATTCGATAGAACTGGCGACCGGCGAAACACACCTTGTCGTGTCATTTATAGGTTACGAAAATCAAAACCAGAAAATTCGTCTGATACAGAATGGAAATGTCGATTTTGAACTTTTCGAAGAGAGCCACAAAATAGCCGAAGTAACTGTATATGGTGAGGAAGCCAGAGCCTCGAAGGCGCAGATGAGCATGATAAAAATGACATCAGTTACTATGAAAGAGCTACCGGTACTTATGGGAGAAGCCGACTTGATTAAAAGTATGGTCCTTATGCCCGGGGTACAAAGTGTGGGAGAGATGTCGTCAGGATTCAATGTCCGAGGTGGAAATACTGACCAGAACCTGGTTTTAATAGATGGAGCACCAGTTTTCAATACAACCCACCTGTTTGGTTTCTTTTCGATGATTAATTCCGATGCGGTAAAAGATGTAACTCTTTATAAAGGGGGAATTCCTGCATCATATGGAGAACGGATTTCTTCAGTTATGGACGTACAACTTAAAGAAGGAAGATCTGAGAACCTTGCAATAAACGGTGGCATTGGCCTGATCAACAGTCGGCTTACGATTGAGGGCCCATTTGCAAAAAAGAAGAAAAGCACTTTAATGATTGGCGGCCGGAGTACTTATTCAGACTGGATGCTAAGGCAAACAAAGAATCCTACCTTTATGAACAGTGTTGCTCACTTTTACGATGTTAACGGCACGGCTAATATTGAATTCGGCCTTAAAAACCATTTGAAAATTACCGGATATTTAAGCTCAGATGTATTTAATCTCAACTCCAATTCGTTGTACAATTATTCCAATTCGCTTGGGTCACTGAGCTGGAAATTGAACCTCTCTAAAAAGCTGATTTCGGAATTAAATCTTGCATACAGCAAATACGGATTAAATATGGATCAGAAGGACCCCGTCAGACCTGAGGATGACTATACACTTAAATCCAATATTCAATATGGCAGTTTCAAATATGCACTATCTCTTTATCCAAATGACATACAGCGGATAAATACCGGTTTTCAAGCGATTGGCTATTGGATAACCCCCGGGGAAATTCTGCCAACCCAAACAAGCTCCAATGTTGTCGCCGAATCTTTGCTAAAAGAACAATCATCCGAGATGGCACTTTTTGCTGATTATGACTTAGACCTTTCTCAAAAGTTCTCATTTAATATTGGCCTGCGTTACACCCAATTTTTAAACTTCGGGCCGGGACTTGTTTACGATTATGCCCCGGGGTTACCGAAAAGTCAAAATACTATAATTGATTCAACGATTTATCACTCTGGAGATATTATTAAAAGCTATCATGGTATTGAGCCACGCCTGGCAGTAAAATATAATCTGGAGCACGGAGGCTCATTAAGATTAAGTTATCAGAGAATCCATCAGTTTGTCAGCCAGATATCAAATACGGCAGTAATCTCACCAGCCGATTACTGGAAATCGGCCGATCCAAACCTGCTCCCACTAATCAACGATCAGGTTGCGTTTGGTTTTGTTAAAAATCTCAGAAAAGGGGCTTATGAAACATCAGTGGAATTATATTACAAAAAATTACAGAATCTTTTGGAATACAAGAACGGAGCCCAGTTGCTGATGAATAAACATATAGAAACAGATCTGATGATGGCCAACGGATATTCCTATGGTGTGGAGTTGTTGGCCAAAAAGAATAAGGGACGTTTAAACGGATGGTTAAGTTATACCTACTCACGCACGTTCAGGAAAGGAGAAAGCCAGTTTAGCGAGGAGTACATCAATGGAGGCAACTATTACCCGTCGGTATATGATAAACCTCACGATCTTTCAGCAGTGATGAATTACAAAATAAGTCGCAGATGGCGATTCTCAGGAAATTTTGTCTTTTCATCTGGCAGGCCCATTACACTTCCTGAGCAAAAATACAATTACGGATCAAATCAGGTAGTAGTCTATTCTGATAGAAATAAATATCGTATGCCTCCCTATCACCGCATGGATGTGAGTATAACGTTTGATGAAAATCTTCGTGTCAAACGAATGTGGAAAGGTAGCTGGACTTTATCAATCTATAATCTTTATGGGCGCAAAAATCCTTATTCTGTATTTTACCGGAAAGAAGCATCGCTTCAAAGTACTAATAAAACACAATATTCTATCTATAAACTATCAATAATAGGCGTTCCGGTTCCTTCGATTACCTATAATTTTAAATTCTAATGCCAAAAAAACTCATATACTTTTCATTCCTGATAATATTCTTTTCTGCATGTGAAGAGTATTACACTCCTGATATCGAGAAAGTAAATGGCCAGCTTGTTGTTGAGGCACAAATAACAAACGATGTCTCAAAAAATTACGTACATCTGACCAAAACGCGTGATTTCTATGACCAGCAGCCACCTGGTGTTGTATCCGGTGCGAGGGTGGAACTTGTTGAAATTAATGGTGCTGTTGCACAGGGAGTAGAAAGCGGAAAAGGATATTTCAATTTCAGTACTGTCCCCAGGACAGGAAAAAATTATAAGTTACGCATTATATTCCAAAATAACAACTACGAATCCGAAGTAGTGACAATGCCTCCTTTGCCTGTAATTGACAATATCTACGCTGAACAGATAATGAAACAAATATATAGTACTGACGCATACGGTACTCCTCAACTACGTGAAACGAAACAGATACAGGTATATATTGATGCCCCGGTAACAGACGCACTTTCACATTACAGGAGCTCTACAAGAGCCATTATTGAATGGTACTACCTGATTCCTGAGACTTATCCGCCCAACCCCAAAGCTCCTACCATAATCTACGGCTGGAAATCCTATACTGACAATATTATATTTAACATTGCCGGACCAAAAAAATTCAGCCAGAATGAAATAATTAAAAAACACCCGTTGTTGACCCTTTGGATTAATGCAAGTGAATACCTTTTACCTGACACAGTCAGCTTCGGCGGGTCGGTTATTCTGATTATTGATCAATATGGTACTACAAAAGGATCGTTTGACTTTCACGAAAAAATGAACAATCAATTTTCCGCCGACGGTACCCTGTTTGATCCGATTCAAACTCAGATCTATGGAAATATTAAATGCACAACTGACCCTTCAAAGATTGCATTCGGATATTTCGATTTAAATTCCTACCGGCAAAACCGTTATTTTTTGAACTTATTCACTCAGCAAAATAATGTTAAACTGAGACAAATATTGCGCTATCCGTATATTCCGGATACAGGTCAAATTATTCAAATAATTCCGGAATGGTGGGAATAATGATTAGTGAGTGGTTATTAATTAAAAAACTGATGTGTAAATATCTAAAATACAATACAATTCCTGATATAAAAAAAGTAGCTAATTTGATGGAACGGAAAATTATTATTTTGTTATTGCTTTTTGCTGTTTTTACAGTTAGGGCACGTGAAAGCGAGAGCCTCAACATCTTCACTGACCGTGATATTTACATTAGTGGTGAAACCCTCCTGCTTAAAGTATTCACACCGAAAACAGGGCAATCAGGAACTGTCAATATTGATCTGATAAGCTGTACGGGGGTAAGAATAACTGGTATAATCCTGGAAATTATAGATTATCAAGCTGATGGCTTTATTTATCTTCCTGACTCCCTAAGTTCATCTTGCTACATGCTGCGAACCTCCACCAGAACCGACAAAACGATAACTACTAAAGTCCTGTATATTGCGAACCGGTTTAATGGCATAACAGAATCTGATAAATATTGGCAACTCTCCGGCAGCGATTTACTTGGTTCAAAGGTCGCTAAGCTTAATTTAGGAAAATCCGGCAAATTTTTGCACGCCAGCGACACACTGGCCACTAAAATAGAACCTGATATAATGCCGCAGGTAAATGCTCAAATTGCACCACTAAAAGCGCAAGCTGAGAGGTTGATTGAAAGTCTTGACTCCATCATTACTGCTGCATCTAAAATTCCGGGCAGCGATGTACAGCACAATATCACTGAAAGTATCAGGCTGAAACAACTTACAATGGCAAACCTTGAAAGAATTTCGGGCAGTCTTAACGATGCAGTCTCCGGAATAATTCCGTTTAAAGAAACAGAGATTCAGAAATTGCAGGTTGAGGATTTTGAAAAGGAATATAAGCCAAGAGTGAAAGGACATGCCATTGTTCACCTGCCGGAGGAATTACTTTCAAAACTTGATGGAAATCTGTCGGTTAGTATAGCAGGGACGATACCTGAAATCACTTCTGCGACATTTATGCAGCAATCGGCATCAGCAAGCAGTCAAGTCACTGCAAAGGAGGGAATTATTCTTGATGGCAAAGTAACAGATCTTAAAACTGCCCAGCCATTTAAAAATGCATTGGTTTATCTTTCGGTTCCCGATTCGGTTCCCGGTTTTCAATACTATATCACCGGTGAAGATGGCCGTTTCTATTTTCAGATCAGGAAATGCTATGGTAAAATCCCTGTAGTAATCCAATGCTTTGACATGATGAAATCCCGGCTTCTGAAAATTGTCATTAACGATCAGGAAAACCTCAAAAATGGATTGGCTGTTTTTGAATCTAAAACCTTTCCGGCAGGGTTTCGGAAGAGTGTTGAGAAAAATCGGGATGCAGTTACTCTGAGAAAAATATTTAATCAACAGGAAATTGCAATTCAGGCCGCTCAGGTCATAAAAAAAGATTCATATCCTTTTTACGGAGTTCCGACGAAAATTGTTGATCCGCAGCTATTTGTTGACCTGCCCGATTTTAATGAAATATCGCGGGAACTTTTACCTGGTGTTAAATTCCGGACCTACAACCGGTTGCCAACTTTACAGGTTTTCAACACAGCACAGCTGAACTATTTTGATGCTCAGCCATTACTATTGCTCGACGGCATCCCGGTCCGTGATCTTGATGTTATTAAAGGGATGGGTACGAAAGATATCGACAGAATTGAGATCTGTCAGAGCGAAAGATTCTTCGGGGATTTAATTTTTCCTGGCGTAGTGGCCCTGTATACTTTAAAAGCTGATTATAGCAGGATTAAGGAATCTGATGAACTGATAAAACTAAATCTGAATGTAATTCAACTTCATGCAAATTTAAATCTTCCTTCAGAGCAACGGTTAAATGATCCGGACCTGCGTCAGGTGTTGCTATGGCAGCCATCCTTGAAACCAATGCCAACAATGGTACTCGATTTTCAGACTTCAGATATCAGGGGTACATTTAAACTAAGCATACATGGAAAAACCAGAGACGGTTCGATTTTTAACAAGGAACAAACTTTTGAAGTGAACTAATATGGCTAACAGGATTCTATTTGTCATTATTCTTTTCGGCTTTCTGGCAGCCAAATTTGTTTCTGCACAGGAAGTACTACCAAAAAACTGGAATACCGAAAAGATCAGGGGAACACGTCTAATTCCTTATGCCTCCTTTTCGGGAACTCCCTATCTGAATGATAAGTTTGTAAAAGGCGAGATTGAATTTTTGGATGGGACTAAAGTTAGCGGCATCGGGTTGCGCTACTCCTCTTACCGTGATGAACTAATCTATTATAATACTGTAATTTCAGCCCAGATCATAATTGACAAAATCAGTCTTAAAGGATTTTCCTTTACTGATGGTGACCGTGTCAGAAGGATTTTTCGTCAACAATATTATGACGGATTTTTAAATGGCAACCGTTTTTTTGAAGTGTTAAGTGATGGAGATGTATCGGTTCTCGCATATCGCAAAGTTGTTTTGCTGAATTGTGCGCTATACACAGACGAGTCTGGGAAGCAAAAAAACATGTCATACGAGCCGGCTTACAATTACTATCTTTACAATGCCAAAAATGGGTATGAGTCAATAAGAATCGGAAAAAATTCTCTCCTTACTAAATTTGATAAACCGGTTCAAAAAATGGTCAAAAAGATACTGCGGAAAAATAAAGTTACTATTACAGACGAGAAAAGTTTTGTCAGGGCATGGAACCTGATTAAAGAGAATGGAATTAAAATTACCATTGGGAATAAGAGTTCTAATTAAAGGGATTTAATATGAAATCAAACCGCAGGGAATTTGTCAAGAAATCGGCATTTACATCAGCTGGAATCACCCTGGTCAGTATTCTCCCATCCAAAATCCGTGCATCTGGTCAGGCTCCAAGTGATAAAATTAACGTGGCACTCGTAGGTTGCCACAGCATGGGATTTGGCGATTTAAGCCATAGTCTGGGGTTCAGCGAAGTTAACTGTGTAGCAATTTGCGATATAGATGAAAATGTTTTGAACGAAAAAGCTGCGATAGTACGCTCAAAGTTTAATCAGTCTCCAAAGCTTTACAGGGATTTCAGAAAAATGCTTGAACAGAAAGATATAGACGCAGTGTTTATTGGAACACCTGATCATTGGCATTGTCTTATTATGGTAAGTTGTCTGGAAGCCGGTAAGGATGTTTACGTCGAAAAACCGATGGCCAACTCAATAGGAGAGTGCAATATTATGGTTCGGGCTAACCAAAGGTATAAACAGATTGTCCAGGTAGGGCAGCAGCAACGTTCCGGATTTATTTTCAAAAAAGCGATGGACCTTATTAAAACAGGCGAAATCGGAACCCTCAGAAAGGTCAATATTTGGGCGAACTTTGAGTATGGTGTTGGACCCCGGATCGTCCATGACAGCCCTGTCCCTGAAGGAGTTGACTATGATATGTGGCTTGGTCCCGCCCCTCTGCGCCCGTTCAATAAAAACAGATTCCACGGATCATGGCGGCATTTCTGGAATTATGGCGGCGGACTTGCTTCCGACTGGGGTGTACATCTTGTTGATATGGGACTTTGGGCTGGGGATATCGTCAAGGCACCCGAAAAAGTACTCACCTATGCGGGCAATACCTTTCCTGAAAAAAGAGCGAGAGAAACATTTGATACAATGACCATCTGTTACCCCAAGAGCGATTTTGTTATAAACTATGACCTTACGGCCGGACTACAGCGAGGGCCGTGGGACATGCTTTACGGTATAGCCTTCATAGGCGATAATGCTACCATCGTGACAGACCGCTCCAGGCTGACCGTTTATCCCGAATACGACGGAACAGCGAAAAAATTCAAAGCCGAAGGGTACAATTTCACAGAAGGCAAGGAATCTCATCCTGAACACATAAGGAATTTTCTCGATTGTATTAAAACACGCCAGACTACTGTGTGCCCTCCTGAAACAGGACGTGCTGCGGCACTGCACCTTCATATAGCCAATATTGCGGGGCGGGTGGGCGAACCAGTCCTTTTATGGGATGATGCGAAAAACATATTCACTAACAGCGAGGCAGCCAACTACCTGATCACCCCGGATTATCGCAAACCCTGGATAATTCCTAAATATTAGTAATAATATATTACGGTTCAGTGATTTAAAAAAACCGGTTCAGCAAATTTGTATCGTTAACCTCCTTCGATAAGGATTCGATTGTTGATTTGGGTACTTCATAAATATCCAGTACTAATAAACCATCTATACAGTCATTAAATTTAGGGTCCACATTAAAAGAGACAATTTTTGCATTAAGACCAAGATATTTTTTTAGCAAAACCGGTAAACCATGGTTATACTGGTCGATATCCCCTATAAACTTATCGAGGGAATGCAAATCAGGAGTCATGTTTTCGAGGGCAATATTCAAATGCTGGTCATCAGTGGTTACTTTAAACCGGTTACGGGGCTTTACAAAAGCGGCCCTTTTATAATCAAAAAAATTAGCCATTATATATCTAATTATTAGCTCTTTAGATATACCTGAATATGTGTTGCTTATACTGACAGGGCCAATTAAAAAACGGTATTCAGGATTTTTCAACATAAAGTAGAGAATTCCTTTCCAAAGTAAAAACAATGGCAGCGGTTTACGCTGATACTCTTTTACAATAAATGATCTTCCAAGTTCAAGAGATTGTTTCAACGTTTCTCCGAAACTTTTTTTCATCTTGAAAAGGCTTTGTGTATAAAATCCTTTTATTCCAAACTGGTTGAAAATATCACTTCCTTTTCCAATACGATATCCGCCAACGATTTTTTGATCCTCATTGTCCCAGATAAACAATTGATTATAATAAAGATCAAACTCATCGACATCAGTCGCCTGATTCGTCCCCTCGCCAACTTCACGAAAAGTGATTTCACGAATACGGCCTAATTCATTAAGGATGACCGGTATGCCATCCGATGGGGCACAAAATACCGAGTAGTTCCTGATTGTGAAAAGATGGCTATTCTTGCGCAGTCCCTCAATCTCATTTATTATTTTCGCTGAGGGCTGCGGATCGACAATCGGATAAGGTTTTGGTTGAATCCTGAGTGAATAATTGAAAAAGCGTTTAACTTCAATACCCGAATCCAGGCAATAAGTTTTCGATCGCAGATAACGTCCCAGCTGATGTATATCGGAAAATTTATCCTGCTCTTTAACAGAAACAGGATTACCAATCCTTATCTTGATTGTATGATCTTTCTTATTTAATATCTCAGAAGGGAGTTTAGCTGTCCGGAGTGAAGGGTGAATCCGTCCAAGAAGGTGAAACAAACGGCTGTTACTTCCGTGGAAATAAATCGGGACTATTGGAACATGAGCTTTTTTAATAAACCTCAGTGCAGAGATTAACCATTCACGGTCAGTTATAACTTTGGAGGCATAATTGGTAGATACCTCTCCTGCAGGGAAAAAACTTAGGACCCCTCCATTGTTGAGATGATCCAGTGCAGTTTTTAATCCCACGATGCTTGAAGATGCATTTGGCTTATTCTCAAATGGATTAACTGCCAGAAAATATTCGGAAATTGGTTCCACTTTCTTCAGCAAAAAATTGGCAATAACCTTATGATCCGTTCGTACCATTGAAAGAAGTTTTATCAGCAGAATACCATCAATCCCGCCATACGGATGGTTTGAAACTGTGATAAAACTACCGCTTGCCGGAAGTTTCTTCAAATCATTTTTATCAAAGTCAAGGGTAACATTCAAATACTTAATGATACCATCAATCGATTCAATCCCCTTTTTATCGCTGATATTATCATATAATTTATTTATTTGATTAAATTGCAGCAGGTGCATCAGAACCCTGGCGAAATACTCTCCGCCCAGATATTGCATCAATGGACTTACCTTCAATAAGTCTTGTGGTTTGACTAGTTTCATTAAGAACAGAATGATTCAGACTTCAAAAATAAGAAAATAATCCAAAAAAATGGTCTAATTTTGTACTCTGGAATGAAAGATTTGGAAAGATATTCGATGAGTTCATGGCTGCCAACCTCATCAAAGGAGGTCGAGGCACTTGGATGGGATCAACCTGACGTAATAATGTTTTCGGGCGATGCCTATGTCGATCACCCTTCTTTTGGGTCAGCTGTTATTGGAAGGATAATGGAACGTGAAGGTTTACACGTTGCTATTGTTCCCCAACCAAACTGGCAGGACGATTTACGGGATTTTAAAAAGCTCGGTAAACCGAAGCTTTTCTTTGCCATCAGCGGGGGATGCATGGATTCTATGGTGAACCACTATACGGCCAACAAGCGGAGGCGGTCGAACGATGCTTACACTCCGGGTAATCGGGCTGGTGCCCGGCCCGACTATGCGACTACAGTCTATTCCAATATTCTCAAGACTTTGTATCCTGAAATTCCTGTTGTGATTGGGGGTATTGAGGCATCGCTGCGCCGACTGACCCATTATGATTATTGGTCAGATACACTGAAACCCGGAATACTGGCCGATAGCAATGCTGATCTGCTGGTCTATGGTATGGGAGAAAAATCTGTCATCTCGTTAATCGGTCAGTTGAAAAAGGGAACACCGTTTAAAGATATAACTTCATTACACCAGACAGCTTTTTTGAGAAAAATAGCAGATAAATATTCTTCTTCAGATGAATGGGAGGAGTTGACGCTCAATTCACATGAAATCTGCCTCACGGATAAAGTGAGTTATGCAGCGAATTTCAGGCATATAGAAGAAGAGTCGAACAAGATTGAAGGACGAAAACTCACACAGACTATTAAAGACAATATTATCGTAGTAAATCCTCCCTGGCCACTATTAACAACCGAAGAATTAGATAGTTTTTATGACCTGCCCTTTACCCGTCTTCCACATCCGCGATACAGGAATAAGGGAACTATTCCCTCTTATGAGATGATCAGGCATTCGGTGAATATCCACAGGGGATGTTTTGGAGGTTGTGCATTTTGCACAATATCTGCTCATCAGGGTAAATTTATCTCCTCGAGATCAGAAGGTTCAATACTTTCTGAAATTGAGAAGGTTACTCAGATGGACGATTTTAAGGGATACATTTCGGATATTGGAGGACCTTCGGCCAATATGTACCAGATGACAGGCAGAAATCTGGAAATTTGCAGGTTATGTCATCGTCCTTCATGTATATTTCCTGCAGTATGCAATAACCTGAACACAGATCATCGCCCCATGAGTGCACTTTATAAAAAGGTTGCTGCAATGCCGGGAGTAAAGAAGGTGTTTATTGGCAGTGGCATCCGGTATGACCTTATTTTCCACAAAACTAAAGATGCAATTTTAAACACAGGAAATATAAAATATCTCGAAGAGGTCATTCTAAAACATGTTTCAGGCAGATTAAAAGTTGCCCCCGAACACACCTCCGATAAAGTACTGAAAATAATGCGCAAGCATCCATTCAGCTTATTTTTAAAACTCAAAAGTTTTTTTGATCAGGTAAACGAAAAAAATGAACTCAAACAGCAGCTAATTCCATATTTCATTTCCAGCCACCCTGGTAGTGGTACTACGGAAATGGCTGATTTGGCTGCCGAAACCAAAGGACTTGATTTCAGGTTGGAACAGGTGCAGGATTTCACCCCAACCCCTATGACTTTAGCAACTGAAATTTATTATTCGGGCTTACACCCTTACACTTTAGAAAAAATCTACACAGCAAAAACAGCTGCTCAGAAACTTGCCCAACGTAAATTTTTTTTCTGGTACCAGAAAGAGTACCGTAATGAATTGGTTGCTGAACTGAGGAAAATTAATCGGCCAGACCTGGAAAAGAAGCTGTTTGGGAAAAGATAAACAAATCCCGCCAGGTCTGAATATGGGTAGAAACCAGGCCGGTAGTCAATGAGGATGTCCAAAAACTCTGTGGCTCTCTGTGAATCCTCCGTGGTTCTTTGTGTAACTAATTGTATCACAGAGTTACACAAAGTGGGCACAGAGTTTCACAGAGTTACAAAACACTTTTCTTAGACTTTTTAGACACCCTCAATATTCGAAATCGTTATTTTCTACCCATATCTTGTGCCTGACGGCACATTTTAAACCTCAATGATCCAGATTGTTAAATGCTATTCATATCGTACTGACCTAAGTGCAGGACGGGATTTTCCCAACTAATTTCCTACGAAGTACACCTTTTCAATTTATTACTTTCCTGTCAACAAAGCACTGACACCCGGCTTGATGGTATTTTGTTGTTAGTGGCGCGTAATTCATTCAATACTAGATATCTATTGAAATACTAACTTTCCCACCCAGTCCTTTTTCGACAATGTCAAAAAGGGTACTCAATGTTATATTACTTCCATCATTCTCTACGCGAGAAATATAAGTTCTTTTCTTGTCAATGATTTTTCCTAATTGTTCTTGAGTTATATGGCGAGATTCCCTTGCCTTTTTTAACAAAAGTCCAATTTTAAAAGATTCGGCTTCTCTCTCAAGATTGTCACGTCTTTCTGTCCCTTTTTCTCCGTAAACATGATCCTTGATTTGAGACCAGGTCGTAATGTCCTTGTTGTTATTTTCTGTCTTCACAATACTCTTTCATTAAAATCATTGCTTTCTCAATTTCGTTTTTCGGCGTTTTCTGTGTCTTTTTTTGGAACCCATTTAACTGCTTATCTGCGTTAAATAAGTTGATATTCTTCTTCTCGCTGTTACGTTTTATTTAATCACTCCGCTATTTTTCATTCTGAAAAGTTGTTTGCCCTGAAAGGGCCGAATCTATTAACACAGGGGTGAAGCCCTGTGTATCCGATAAACGAAAACCTCTTAAGCCCTGAAAGGGCGAAATAACTAATCCCAAACGTATCGTTCATCATATTCGACATATCTTTTGTCTTCATCCATTTTGATGAATGAGATTTCAACTCTTCCAAAAGTTTCATGAGGGCGATTTTTTTTGAAAGCATACAGAGTATATGTACATGGTCGGAATAACCACCGACTTTCAAAACCTGCGATTCCAAATTATTACATATCCCGCCTAAATAACTATAAAGTTCCAGATTGTACGGGGGATGAATGATTGGAACCCGGAGTTTGGTGCTAAAAACTATATGTAGGTAGTTTTTTACAAGTGACTGTCCCATAATATGTTGATTACGCCCTTTCAGGGCTTTTTATCAGATTCTTGTTTCTATTCGATGGGCTGCACCCATCGTTATTAAATTAAGCCCCATCGGGCTTGGTCAAGAAATCTACAAAATGGCTCTTGTATGCTATTACTTCGCGAATTTTCTCCATGTGTTATTAAAATAAAACTAAAGGTAACTTTAAAGTTACAATTCTCCAAATCGAAATTGGTGTGTCTTTGACATTTATTATGCGCCATAACCCGAGGCTAACAGCACCTCTTAATCTTCACCGGTATTTCCTGTTTTAATTATCTTCACCTTCCAGATCAACAAGTTGTGCCAAAATTATCGAGTTTTTATTCTTCTTCAGTATCGTAAGTTCGTAATCGTCAAAGCTTATTTTCTCATTGAGATTAGGGATTCTTCCAAATTTAAGAATCAGGTATCCGGCAAGCGTTTCATATTCTTCATTACTGGTTAACGGATGCGGAAGCAATTCGTTGATATCGTCCAGGGATGCAGATGCCAGAACTGAATAAATACTTTCCCCTCTTTTCTCCACAAATGGGATTTCATTGTCATATTCATCCTGAATTTCACCTACCAGTTCCTCCAGAATATCTTCCATCGTTACAATGCCTTGTGTGCCACCATATTCGTTAATAACAATTGCTATTTGCTGGTGTTTCGACTGGAACTCTTTAAGAAGTTGAGCAATGCGTTTAGTTTCCGGTACTATCGATACCGGGCGCATAATAGTGGAAATTTTAATGGGTTCATTTTTTCGCAATCTGATAAGTATGTCCTTCAGGTAGACTACACCTACGATATTGTCCAATGAGTCAGCGTAGCATGGAATTCTCGAATAGTTCTCTTCAATCAGCGCATCCAGCATACTCTCGTGAAAATCGTTAACGTCAATAGCTACCACTTGTGTACGGGGAATCATGATTTGCTTTGCTGTACGTTCAGAAAATTCAAAAGCATTTTTAATAATGTCATAATCAGCTGGTTCTATTTCGCCGCTTTCCTTTCCCTGCTTTACCAGATATTTTAACTCATCGCTGCTGTGTACTTCCTGACCCTGGATAGCCGAAATGCCTATCATTTTCAAAAGAAGGTTAGCCGTACCATTCAACACCCAGATAAAAGGCCTGAAAATAAAAAAGAAAAATTGAAGCGGCATTGCAATTAGCAGAGCAGTTCGCTGCGAACGTTGTATCGCTATTGATTTTGGTGCTAATTCCCCGAATACAATATGTAATACTGTGATAATCAGAAAGGCGGTAGGTAATGCTATATGACGGGCCAATTCCGGGTCAATTTCTGCACCGGTTAAAGCCATCACATTGATAATTATCTTAGAAACAACTGGTTCCCCAATCCACCCAAGGCCTAGACTCGCAAGTGTGATTCCCAATTGGGTAGCAGCAAGGTACTTGTCCAATCTCGAAATAATATGTTTGGCAACCAGTGCAAAGCGGTTTCCACTCTGGATCTTCATCTCAAGCTGAGAGGCTCTTACTTTAACAATGGCGAATTCAGCTGCCACGAAAAATCCGTTAAGGGAAACCAACAAAAATGTGATTAGTATGTCGGTGAACATCAGTTTTATATTTAACCAGGATACAAATATAGATAATTTGAAGATCGAATTCTAAATTATAAGTATTTCATTAAAGATACAGTAGCAATGTATAGTGCCCGTTTACCTTCCATTTCTGAAGTAAAAAAGAGAATGTTGACAGATAGTTAAAAATTGGATGGGGATATTCATCCTGCGATCGCCACGGTGAACAATTTCGGCACAATGGAATTCACCGAAACTGCTTATGTTCCCAATTGATTTTTAACAAACAAATCATCAGACCGTTACCCGGAGCATTTGGAACCAGCTTATTGTCAGCCTCCGAATAATAACCATCAGTAACAATCTTATCTGAGGAACCTTCGGTAAAATGTCCATGCCTCACATTAATTTCCGGTTTTTCTCACAGCAAACCTGACAAACACCTCCATATAATGTGATAAAACAAAATGTTAGAATTAAAAAACTGGTATGCGGTGGTTCGCTTGAACATAAAGATTTATTTGAGCAGGTTGGTGAATTCAATAGGTAATAAATCAACCTTTATCCACTTGAAGTAGATATTGAAGCACAGCCATCTAATAATCTAAACTGGAAAACCTTAACTTTGAACAAAAGGAACTTAAACGAATGGCTTATGAACAGAAAATTTATCCTGTTTTTATGTCAGACGTCACAAATCAGGACTGATTTACGCAATGAATCTAATTTATCAGCCTGTGCAGGTACAAACTCGTGACCTACAAACCCTTTATAATCTGCGGCAACCAATGCTTTCATGATGGCCGGATAGTAAAGTTCCTGAGTGTCGTCCAGTTCATGTCTGCCCGGAACGCCACCGGTGTGTATATGCCCAATATATTTAATATTCTTTTGAATTGTATCAATTATATTTCCTTCCATAATCTGCATGTGAAAAATATCATAAAGAAGTTTGAATCGCACGGAACCAACCATTTCGCAAAGAGCTGCTCCCCAGGAGGTTTTATCACACTGATAGTCTGCATGCCCATAGCTGTTCAACAATTCCATAATGAGTGTAACCCCGTATTTTTCAGCAAGGGGAGTCAATTTTCGAAGACCAATAGCGCAGTTTATCATGCCAACATTATCATTCTGACCTTCACGGTTTCCTGAGAAACAAATCAGGTTTGGAACACCTGCTTCGGCTGCTTTAGGGATCATAGTCTCATAATCTTCAAGTAGTCTGGCATGGTTTGCAATCCGGTTGAAACCTTTCGGAATTCCATAATCTGTTGCAGTTCCGACAGCACACTTTAAACCATATTTATTCACCGTTGCCCAGTCTTTTATACTTAATAATTCAATAGATTCAAGACCCATATCTGCGCAGATTTTTGCAAATTCTTCAAGTGGAATATTGCCAAAACACCACTGGCTTACAGAGTGATGAATATTCCCTTTAAGTTGCATCCGGTTTGTTGCAGATCCGGCAATTGCAGTCGAAGAAGGAAATCCAGCAGCAGTAACTACAGCTGCACCAGCTGCACTACCAATCATTTGTCTCCGGTTCATATTGGAATCTTGAATTAATTTATGACTTCGTAACGATTTTAATATTGAAATATCTGCTACGAAATTAATCAATTTTCAGAACCTGACAAGAAACGCCCCTGCAGAATAACCTCCACCAAATACTGTGATTCCGACAAGTGAATCAGTGGGTATCTTATCCATATTCTGAGACAGGCAAATACCCGTACTGGCGCATCCTGTATTGCCAAGTTCCTCAATATTTGACAGCACTTTTTTTGGCAGAATATTCAATTGTTTGATCAGATTTGCTATTATCCTGTGATTTGCCTGATGAGGAATAATTAAATCGAGATCTTCCATAGTGAGGTTGCAATTATCAAGAGTCTTTTCGAGTGCAACTCTCATAAAATTACAGGCATGCATAAAAACATCCCTTCCATCAGGCATTTGAAGTCCGCCCTCGCCGGGGCGAAGATAAACAGATTCGGTCCCTTTCCCGATGTGGCCCAGACCTCTGGTGAAAATATTAAGTATTTCGCCTGGTTTAGTTCCGATTGGTTCTTCAGAGATGAATAGTGCTGATGCGCCATCACCCCAAAGATGACCACTCTTTTCGCAGTTTTCGTCACTGTAATATGTGTTGTGCTCAGATGCAATAACCAGGGCGCGTGTGGCTTTGCCCATTGAAAAGTAGCCTTCAACGATCTCAAGAGCATTCACCAGAGAAGAGCATGCAGATGACACATAAACTACCTGTGCCTCGGGAATCCCAAATTCCCGCTGCACCGTATGACCGATAGTAGCAACGGTATCATAGGGAGTATATGAAGCACCAATAATTAAATCAACTTCTTTTATATCAAAAGGTAAAACTTTTAATGCCCGTGAAACCGCTTCAACTGCCATAGTGTTGGCATTCTCGTTTATTCCGGCTTTAGATCGTGTCCTGATGCCAGTCCGGTCAAAAATCCATTCGTCATCCAACCCGTTAAGGTTTCTGAAATATTCGTTCGGAACTCGTTGCTCAGGAACGTAATGCGAAATTGTGTTAATAAACATTCTCATATTTGAAAATCAAAATTGCAAATTATGCGGAGGTTTTAATCCCCCAAAACAGTATTTTTTGCCAAAGGGCAAGTGTCACGTGGCAGGATTTCCCGAAATTATCGAGTATAAACTCCCTTTCAAGCCCTTTTAGTGCAGTAAGGGCGATAGCAGCAGTATTCGCAAAATCTTCGACAATGAATACCCCTGATTGGGTTCCTTCTTCAAAGATTGAGGCCAGGTAATCCTTTTCGCGTGAGTCGATTACTTTGCGATAGTTCTCAATTTTCTCACTTCTGCAAAGAAATTGATCCCTAAGAAGGTGGTCTTTGCTAATTAAATTTTTTACAGCTTTCATATGCGTGGACATAAACCTTACAATCTTCTTTTCCGGGGATAATTTAAGATATGCAACACGGCTAAGTTGTTTAAGGATACGCTCAACCTCATTCTCTATCACCTCATGATAAAGTTCTTCACGTGTTCTGAAATAGGTGTAGATTGTCCTTCTTCCGAGGCCTGAGGCTCTTGCAACATCGTCCATAGTAGTATTATTGGCCCCTTTGCGGGCAAAGACAATCCGGGCAATGTTAAGAATATTATTACGTGTAGTGTCTCTCAAAAAGGATTTATTGCACAAAAGTAAATTTCGTGTGCAAAAGTAATCCTTTTTTAACCCCGGGGAAGAATTTTATAAATTGTTAACTTTTATTATTCTTCAATCTGATTCCACCATGCTTTTAGTTTCCATTCTTTCGTTATCCCTTCACTAAACTTAACTTCTTTCAAAGTGAACTTAACTAAGTCCATATCCTCTGCTGATGCCTCAGCGTATCCCGATTGTGTTTCGTGTACCCTGACAGCATGCAGTTTAACATTCTGTTCCTCATTAACAAATATCGTCCTGGAAATGATAAGGTCAATTATAAAGTAGAAGAGAAGGGCATATCCTTCAGCTGAGGGAGAAACCGGTATCTCTGCTACTCTGGTATTAATTTGGTAAATAGCCACCTTCACACTATCTGCTTCTTTATCCCATAATGTATAAGAGTGATCGAAACTATGAATAAACTCCGCAACATTATTCAGAAGAACAAAATCCATTACCATATATCCCGTGTCGAGATGATCCGATTTTAATAAAACTTCAACCTCATAAGAATGCCCGTGAATGTTTTCCCGGCAACGGTGAGACGAACAATTACGAACAATATGTGCACCTTCGAATCGGAATTTTTTCCTGATTATCATCTTTAGTAAAAATATTTCGGGGCGAAATTAAAAAAGATAAATCACTAAAACGAAATTGTGAAAATTAAGGTGCATGAATAGGGTTATTTGTCAATAACTAACCTGTCCAGTGCCATTCTGTTATTGAACTGTTGCATTATCGCTTTAAAGAGCTTCTGTTCAGCTTCGAATTTTTTGGTATCCAACAGATTTTCGGTCTTAAGCGGATCTTCCTTCCAGGCAAAGATACCTGTCAGCTTATTATCAGTGAAATATAAGACATGATCCCCGATAATAAACTGATATGTATCTTCGATATAATTGATGGCAAAACGTTGCGATGAATGATCGAAAAGATTGTTTCCAAAAGCAATAAATGGCTTTGAATAATTGAGATATCCCAGAACAGAAGGCATAATATCAATCTGCTGGGCCAAAGTTTCATCTTTACCTGCCAGAGTTCCGTCGCCTTTGTAAAAAATCAGCGGTACTGCATAATAGTTGACCGGGGTATTGTACTCCTTTAAGTCTGTCTGCGCACAATGATCTGCAGTGATCACAAACAGGGTATTTTTGAACCAAGGCATTTTTGAAGCTTTATCAAAGAACTCTTTAAGGGCAAAATCGGTATACCGGATGCATTTCTGAACCGGAATATTCTCCTCCGGGAACTTCTCCCTGTACTGTTTAGGAACCCTGAACGGGTGATGTGACGAAACTGAAAAGATACTTGAAAAAAATGGTTCCTTCATTTTGTTCATCTCGTCAGCAAAGAATTGGAAGAAGGGCTCATCCCATATTCCCCATACCCCATCAAATCCTTCATCCTGACCATACTCGTTTTTTCCTACATAACTCTGAAAACCTGCAATTTTTGCAAACGAATCGAAACCCATCGACCCGTTTGGGGCTCCATGAAAAAAGGAAGTCATATAACCCTCCTTAGACAATAAACCGGCAAGGCTGTTTATTCGGTTACCGGATCGCTCAGATATGACATAGGGCAGGACCAATGCAGGTATACTCGCTGTTATTGAAGGAATCGCATCAATCGATTTACGTCCGTTAGCAAAGGCATTTGGGAATACTAAACTTCTGCTGATCAATGAATCGAGAAATGGGGTATAACCTTTGTAATGGCCATGATCGATTTGTTTATTCAATGATCCGACAAATTCGCGACTGAAGCTTTCGAGAATAATTATAACAATATTATCCCTTTTCATAGGTAGATCCGGGTTAGGGACTCTAACCGGATTATAAATACGGTCAAGCTCATCTTCAGAATTGAAGTAATCCTTTATCTCAAAAGCTTTCTTACCCCAGGTTCTTAAAATGCAGAAAGGCGTATTTTGAACCAGAGACATCTCCTGGGTAGCATTAACATATTTCCCGGCATTATTCATATTTATCGGTCGCGTGCTGGGCATATAGCCTCCACGCATTCCTATCACGCTCAAAACCGAAAATGTTAACAGGGCGAAAAAGGAAATTATATAATTTTTCCAGCTGTTTACTTTAAATGTTGGGTATGGGATAAACAAGGAATAGAACCACGACATCAGCAAAATAGTAATCAGCCAGATAAGCACGATATACCAGAAATCATAAAAAAACCGGATTATGAGCCTGTAATTTCCTGCATCATAACTCGCAATATCAAAAACACTGGCTGTTGTTCTTTTCAAAATAAATCGATAATAAATAATATCAATATGATTGAATGCAAGTCCAATACTATTAAAAGCCATAAAAATCCATTTCAACATCCTCTGATACCGGTCACTGAATTTAAAAGGAAGAGGAAGCAGGTACAAAAGGAAGTATAAGGCATTGAGATACAAAACAGCACTTGTATCAAACATCACCCCGCCCCGCATAATTCGAATAAAGGCGTTAAAATCGATATTGGGAAACATCGGGGTATTGAACAGATAAAAAAGTACACGACCTGCTGAATATAAAAACATTACAATCACAAACCGGTAAACCATTACGAAGAACTCGTTGGCCCGGAACTTCCTGGTCGAAAAATTGGAAAGATTCATTTTTTTTTAATCAATTATGCCAATTTAGGGTTGAACAACAAAACAACAATTTTCCCAAAACCCTGAACCAATCGTCAGCGAAACTAAAGGATGTTGTTTAAATAACCATCCCGATAATCAGGTCGGTAACAAATAACCCTTGAATCCACTGCCCCGAAGAGGGCTGAACATTACTTTTTGAAGTTCAACCACTGCGTGGCTGTTTTGATTTTGATGTTTGAACCGCAGGTTATCACCCTCGGTTATTAAGATTTAGCCACTTTGCGGCATTATATTTTAACGCTTAATTCGCATAAGACATTTATATTATCAGATTTGTACGGTCAGATACACAAAATATGTTTATAAACAATTGGTTATAAATTAACTGCAACTCTTTCTGCGTTCGTTATGTCCCCTTTTATTTTGCGGAGCAGATTCAGATCTTCCTCTAATTTGTCTGCAAAAAGTAAATTATCGGCACTGTGCATGATGATAGTAGCACCTGCTTTTGCCCACTCCAGCTGCATGTCGAGGCTGCCCCTTGAACCTCCGTGACAACCTGCTGCAACATTAAAAGCTCTGGCTTTTCTGATAATGCCACAGCTCAAATCGAGAAATTCCCTTGTGCGGTACCGTTCAGGCATATCATATGAGGTAGAAAGATCGTGTGGACCGATAACAATTCCATCAACACCAGGACCGTCAACAGATTGAATTGCAAAGAATTGTTCCATATTATTCACGCCTGTCGGGCTTTCGATGTTTAAAAGCAGGGTATGATTCTTATTGTGGCTCTTCAGATAAGCCTCTAGTTCTTCTGATAGTTTTTCTTCACCATAAAGAATTTTTTTAAGCTTTTTACCTTTCAACGGCCGATATTTCACTGCGCCAACGAGGTCGTAAACATCTTCAATATTTTCAATATAGGGGACCAGGATTGCTCCTGCACCTGCATCGAGAGCCTGGGTGGCAAGAAACGGATTAGGTTCCAAAATACGAACAACAGGATTAATCCCCGCCGCTTTGTAAGCCCTGCACATCCACCCCAAAGTATCGGGATTGTAAAAAATGTGTTCATTGCACAGGAACACATAATCAAGTCCCAGGCTTATTGTAACATCAAATATCCTTGGAGATGAACTTACTATCAATGTTCCATAAACATTTTTTCCTGAACGCAGGGCATCTCTAAATTCTTCACCTATCATTTTTTACATTCTCCTTTCCGGTTAAAATCTTTTTAGTATTAATTGAAACCAGAGTTCCCCGAATTTGGTGATTTTATCAGTTTACCACATTTACCGGATTCCCATCCAGAAATGATTTCAAATTTTCAACTGCTGTGTTCATTAGCCTGATCCTCGATTCTTTGGGGGCCCATGCAATATGTGGTGTAATTATACAGTTTTTAGCTTTTAATAAATCGTTGTTCATTTCAATTGGTTCTGTTGAAACTACATCAAGAGCAGCACCGGCAATTTTACCGCTGTTTAATGCATCACATAATTCTGACTCTGACACCAACTGTCCGCGCGACGTATTAATTATCATTACACCGTCTTTCATTCTGGAAATATTAGTTTTGTTAATTATTCCTACTGTGCTGTCAAGTAAGGGACAATGTAAACTAATTATATCAGAGTTAGCAAGAAGTTCGTCAAGTTCAGCGTAATGACATTTCTCCGGGTCCGATTCAAAGTTTTTATTTATATCGTGAAATAAAACATTCATTCCAAAAGCCAGTGCAATTTTTGCTGTAGCCTGTCCAATACGCCCAAATCCAATTATCCCGATTGTCTTTCCTGATAGTTCAATAAGCGGGTAGTTCCAGAAACAAAAATCGGGACACTTGCTCCAGTCACCTTTCTTTACAGATTCACTGTGGTAACCAACATGATGGCATAACTCAAGAATAAGTGCAAATGTCATTTGTGCGACAGCAGTAGTTCCATAAGTTGGAATGTTGGTAACTACAATTCCTGATTTTTTTGCTGCCTCAATATCAACCACGTTATACCCGGTTGCCAGTACACCTATATACCTTACCGAGGGGGTTCTCTCAAGAATATCTTTTGTTAAAGGTGTTTTATTTGTGAAGATTATCTCGGCATTACCAATTGCCTGTATGATATCGGCTGTATTTTTTCCGGTCCTGTCAAAAACAGCTAAATCCCCAAACTTCTCCAAACCTTCCCAGCTTAAATCTCCGGGGTTTAATGTATGACCATCAAGAACAATAATTTTCATTTGCTTTCCTATATGAATTAAAATTCCAATATTTTTTCTCTGTCATATTCCCTGGCATACTTTCAATGCTGTTTAGTCAGGTGATGAATGAGCAAAACGCAAATATAAGAATCTTTTAACCATTGCTTAATATTGTATTCCATCATTAATTCATAATTCCCTACCTTCAAATCGTTCCATGATCTCTTTCCAGTTTGTGATAATAATTCCTTCATCCTTAAAAAATTGTTTGACTACAGGATCTGCAAATAGTTCTCCTTCCCAAACCCTTTGCTGCCAGGATCCTGTGATTGTTTTTAAATTTTCGGTCTTTACTGCCGGATGAAAGATAATTTCAGTTAACCCCGAATTTAAAGAATTTACCATTTTGAAAAAGTTGTCCCGTTTTTCTTCGTACGATGATCCTTCCTGGACGCTTGTGAAATTATCTAATTTGGGTAAATCATATTCGCCTATCAGGTTTATGACAGCATCATCGATAGGATAACCTGCCTGTTTGAATTTTGTTACAACTTTGGGATCAGAGAGATCTATTATGTTTGCGGGTATTCGAAATTCTTTGGCTATATTCAAAAAAACCTTTATATATTCTTCCGATCCATATAATGTTCCCATATGTGTATCAATATGGGTGGGTCTATGTCCAAGTTCAATAGCTTTTTCAATCTGAGCGCGTATTTCTGTTTCCACCTCTTTTGCTGAGGCATGTGTAACAACTTCAGCGACTTCATGATAGAATTTCCCGGATGGATCAACCAACCCAGGTATCCCTGAAGGATCGGATACCGGTCCCCAGCGATAATTTTTCCATTCGCTGGTCAGTGTAAGGTGTACACCTATATCGGCTGAGGGATGACTATTTGCCCAATTTATAATGGATTCTGCATTTGGGCATGGCATCATCACTGCGGCAGATTGCAGATGACCGTTTTCAATGTAATTTTCCGTTGCTGCATTAGCCTCCGGGCACATTCCTGCATCATCGATATGTAGGAGCAATACTTTTTTCCCTTTTGGAAACCCGAGTTTTTCAGACCATGTCTTGTTTTGCTGATTTGCATTGTTTGAATCAATAATTGACCGGATGCATAAAATCATCTCATTTCTGAAATCTTCCATTTTCGAATCATTGCAAACAAAATCAAATACCACTTTGTTTACCGCTTTCCAACCAGCACCACCAGGTTCATCAATGGGATATAAAGCAAAGTGGCTTGTGCTAATCCCATTGCGAGCTAAATGTGACACCAGATCATTCAGATAAAGGGCAAATTGTTTATTATAACCTTCGGTGGCAAATTCCTCCTTTATCCCTGGAAGTCCGTTAACGAGAAAGAAGACATCATTGCCTTTAAGCCGGGATAAGATTTTATCGCATTCTGCGTAATCAAAACCTGTTAGTTGATCCTGAGCATTGTATTTCAATATTGGCCCGGATAACAGAAATACATTGTTCCCATGTGCAAGTAATCCTGCAACTTCCTGCCCGGACGAAGGAGACCAGGTGCATAATCTGAAATCAGAAGATGGTGCCATTTTGAAAGGAAGAACATCAAGAGTAATATTAACTTTAGTTTCAGGAGCCGGAACGGCGTGCGGGTTGAATGATGTGTCTGAATCACCAGCACCGTTTAGTGCCTGAAATGTAATGTTAACAACATGTTTGTCTGGAATAACTGTACCAATTTCAATATCAAGCCAGACTTCCATGCAAGTGAGTGAAGGTATGCTAATTACACCTGAATCATCTATTTCCGGCAAAGCATCCCATGATTCTTCTCCCAAAGATGTTGGTGTATTGATCGATCGAAACGCGGTGACTTTAATCATACGATTCTGATTATTAACTACTAATCTTACATTTAACAGGTGGTCTGTTACATTGAAAAGTGCAATTGGGAGAGGTTGATGTTCGCCGGGTACAACTGAATGATTCAGCAGAACCGGATTTTCAATTTTCGCCGGTAACTGTTTGTCAATATTTCTGTTGTCCCATTTATTTCCTTCAAATGCGATAATACTTGTGCCGGATCCTAAAAATGCGGCTTTGGCTGCAATTTCAGTTATCAAAACCGCCCTCTTAGACCTTCCATTAAGCAATGACGTATTATTGATAAGGTTTTGAACAGATTTTGCGGATAAGACAGGAACCATTTTTTGTAATGAGGAAATCAATTCCTTTCCCGAACTGGTTGTCAGTGTCCATGTGAATTTATAATTGCCGGATACCGTAAAATTGACCGGAAGAAATAATTGACCCTGCTCTCCCTGAATATTTGTAATTGCCCGGTTTTTTACTCCTTCAGGGCTGATACAAATAGCTGAAGCTTTTAAAGGCTCAGATCCTGGTTTTGGGTTGTTAATATTAAATTGGATCCGCTCACCAGTTAAAATCTTATTCCATTCAAGATTTTGCGGGACCATACTGAGTTTATCCGATTTGGTCAGACCAAACCATGAACCCGAGTTTTGAATGTCACCCCGGTAGTTTGACCATTGAATCACCGGGTTTTTTATTGCAGGAGTTTCGAAACAATATGTCATGCCTGATTCACCACCTGTGAGATACAGTTCGAGTTTCTCTGAATTGGCGGTTATCCTCCCGATTGAGGGTGTGACATTTATTGTTCGCGATTTAAGCTGATGATCATAAATAACGTCTCCGGTATTATTAATGACCAGAAAATGTCCCTGCTGAGCAGATATTATATATTCGGGTTTGCCATCGTTGTTGATATCTGCAATAGCACCCGGAGCTAAACTACGTCCCTGCATATCAATTGTCCAAAGTACTTTTCCTTTTTCATCATTGTTTAAATCGCCCACTGCAGGACTGACAGGAACTCCATGTATATACGTTTTATTTAATAAGTAGCCATTTAATGCATCAAATACCCAAACTGTCCCCGCCAGATCGGTTTGCACTAATTCGAAAGAGCCATTTCCATCGGGGTCTGCAACAACACTTGCAGACCATTCTGAACCTGCATTCAATTCAGCCTGCCATATAACCTTACCTTTTCCATTTAAACAACTCAGCTGACCGCTGTTATCGGAAGCATAAATCAGGGAAGGCTGCCCTACTCGCTTCAGAACAGCCGGATAAGTCATAAAACGGCCTCTGGTTCTCCATCGCCACAAACTACTCCCATCTTTACCCACCGATATCAACTCCTCCTGCGCCGCAATAATAGCTTCGTCTGACCCATCGTTATCAATATCAGCGACAGATGCTGAGCTTTCCAGGAAACATCCCTGATTGCCCGCCCATTTTAACTCTAAATTTAATTTCTGAGAAAACAGCAAGGTCGGGGAATAAAATAAAATTGTCATGAATAGGGAAAAACTGACTGAAAACCGGTAAAATGTAAGCATAAGAAATTGCAAATGAAAAACTCCTTGTTTCTTTTTATTGTCTGACAGCTTATCTTTAAAACCAGTCATGCCGTTGATTGTATATGGTTACTTATCTCGCTATTTTTTGTGGATCAATCACTATGTGCTTAATCGTTTTCTTTCCTTCTCCCAGAGAATATGAATACGACATATGCAACAATCCGTCGCTGGTTTGAATTAAACAGGGGTAACAAAAGCTTCCGTTTTTATCAGTCCCGTATTCAATTAATTCTTTCCATTTCCATGTTTCGCCTTCATCATCAGAAAGATATAAGGAAAACTGATAACGTCCACCATTGATGTCATTACCTAAAAATGCCCACTTCCCATCTGTTAAAACGCATATCTCCACGCTGGCTTCATTTGGAATATCTGTTTTCCTCGACAGGCTCCATGACTCCCCATTGTCTGTCGATGTGCTGATGTGTACCTTGTTTGGGCCATCACCGCTATCCCTCATATAAGCCACTACTGTCCCGTTCTTTTTTACTGCAAGAGCAGGTTGTATAGGCCCCCGGCCAACAATTGGAAGGCTGGGCCTCCATGATAATCCATCATCGTCCGAAATGGCAACCAATGAAAAGTTAAAACCATCGGAATAAAGCGGTAAAAGGATTCTTCCGCTTCTTAGTGTAACAGGGTGAATTCTGGTCATCCATCCAAGACTTCTTTTTAGCAAATCTTTACTTGCCTCTTGTATCATATTGTCATAACGAGGAGCAAATGCCGCCCATCCTGCATGGCTTTCCGGCATCTCTTTAAACTTCTTTTCCACTTCTTTTACAAAACTCTCATCGGGTTTAAAAAGGATATCATCCTGCCACTCCCATACAGGGGCCTCATTACCAAGATAGTTAGCTGTTGTGCGAAATCTGAGAATAGCATCTTCCCATTTTTTAACCTGGCTCCCATAATCCGGACATCATCAGCAGTCCGTTCTCCACTTCCCTGAAACCAGACTGCCAGCATATCTCCATTAGGCAGAACAACAATACTACTTCCATGCACGTGTTCATTCTGGAAAGGGAAAATAAATTCGTAAGTGACGATAGCTTTTGACTCTTTAACCGGATTTCCAATCACAACACCCGTTAAAAGAAACGAAGTTATGATTGAATAAATAATTTTTTTCATTGTGAACAGTTTGATTTTTCAGAATAGTTCATTCAATACCAATCCGGTAAAAGAATAACGATAATTACACTTGCCATACCAATACTACGAACACTGCAATGGAGAAATATTCAGCATCAGCGTCCGCCTAATAAATTAGCTTATAATAACATCCAAAATCAAATAATAATTCCCTTCAAATCATTAATATATTTCTCTATTTTCAGCTTATCTTCACCTTCGAACTTAGAAATAGGTAATGCTACATAATCGTTACAAACGCCCATCACAAATAATGCACATTTGATCGCTTTTATGTATTTGGAACTGTTTTTGCCAACGCTGTAAAATGTATTATAAAGCCCCATTACTATTTCCCGGAGAGCTGATATTTTCTCAAAATCATGGGCTAAAGATGCTTCATAGAATTCTACAAACAACTTGGGAAATATATTTGCACCACCGGCTATAGCTCCGTGGCCACCTTGCATAATAGTCTCAGGGATAAATAGTTCTGTGCCAGTAATGATCGAAAATCCGGGGGAGTCTTTGAACTCTTCAATAAGTGAGGTCTGATAGAACATATCGCCTGAACTATCCTTTATGCCGATTGCTCCTAACTCTTTTCCAACTTTCACTGTTTTAATAACCATATGCAGCTTTGTGTGGCTTGGCATATTGTAAAGCAATAGAGGTAAGGCTAATCTTGGCATGAGGTTTTCAAGATAGATAATCATTTCGGACTGGGAGATCGGAATATAGTAAGGAGGTGCCACCACAACAGCGTCTGCACCAACACTTTGTGAATATTCTGCTATATCAAGTGAGCCGTCAAATGAAGTGTCTGTTATGCCAACCATAACCGGAATCCTGTGACTGGTCAATGCGCAAGTCCGCTTGATGAACTCTTTGCGCAATTTATAACTCAGACTCGGAGCTTCACCTGTTGTACCCAATATGAAAATTCCATGTACCCCGCCTGAAATAAGATGTTCAACAAGATTTTCAAGACCTTGTACATCAAGCGAATTATTGTCTCTCAAAGGTGTAATAACCGGAGGAATAATCCCCCTCAAAGGCAGTCTCATAATTTTAGTAAAAAGTATTTGAGTAAACTGAAATATTAACTTTCTAAAATGGTAATGTTAATTAAATTTTAACATTGATTTCTTTTACAAAATAAAAGAATCGGGTTCTTTATTAATACAATTATCTTGTTCTATTTGCATTGTTTTTTAACTGATACCTTATAATATTCGCGTATATTTGTCTTTTGAAGTTAAGAAAAAACTAATAATGGAATAAAATGGAAATAATCTATGAAAAAATATTTGTTTCCCATAACTATTCTTTCATTACAAGAAAATTGCAGTATGCTTCAAGTTCAAATAAAATACATTCTCATAGGAATTTTGAGCTGAATTATATAGCTTCGGGTTCCGGGAAAAGGATTGTTGGAAATAGTATCACAGGTTATGTAAATGGTGACCTGGTGCTTTTGGGACCAAATATCCCGCATTGCTGGGAAGTTTTGGAGACAGAGCCTGGTGTTGTAGCTGAATGTATTGTTACTCATTTCAATGAAAATTTAATTGGTTCAGACTTTTTTAATATACCGGAACTGGAAAAAATTGCTAACCTGCTGAAAAAGGCCAATTGCGGGATTTGGTTCAAAGGTAAAAAAACAGAAAAAGTAGGATATTCTCTTAAAAAGATGGTAACGTTGGAAGGTCTTGAGCGATACATCGAATTGTTAAAAGTTTTTCACCTGTTACTCCAGATAGAAGATTGTGAAATATTGGCACTTCCTTCTTTACTCCCCAACTCCTTTGAAACAGATCAGGACCAGATTAATAAAATATATGAATATGTTTTTAATAATATTCAGACAGGAATAACCCTTAAAAAGGCATCTGAATTAGTATTTAAAGAACCCGGCTCGTTTTGCAGGTATTTTAAAAAGAAAACGAATCAGACTTTTATGGATTATGTCAAGAATGTTCGTATTGGCCTGGCTGCTAAGTTACTGACTGAGACTGACAAGCAAATATCACAAATTTGTTACGAATGTGGGTATAATAACCTAGCCAATTTTAATCATTATTTCCGGGTCTTAATGAAGAAAACTCCATCCGAATATCGTAAGGATTTCAAGTAATCATTGTTTTCGGGGTTATGCCCTGTAGTTTTGCTGAAGTTAATTTAGCATAGGAATCTCACAATGCATACAGGATAAATGATATTCCAGATGATAACAAAGTATGGAATATTGCAATCGACACGGAATCAAATGTCTGGATAGCAACTGCTGCCGGTGTTTTTACCAAAAAGGCAGGAAGCAGGGTTTGGAATCCAATAATTTCACGTGCTGTCCGTTATGTATGTACTGATACTAAAGCCAATTTGTGGGTGGCACCGATGTTGGAGTAGTTCGGTATGCCAGGGATGGCTCACATTCATTACGTTTCAGTAAACGTTGGTTAACCGATAACAAAGTTACTGATATTGCTTTTGATAAACAGGGTACGGCATGGATTGCCACCTCGAATGGCGTAAGTGCTATTAAGAGGGTTATGATGACCATGGCAGATAAGGAGAAGAATTTTTATAGCCAGTTAATGAAAAAACATATGAGCTATCCCTGGACTTGTGGAATCCTGAAATTGGACAAAAATGAACGATGCAAACAGAACTTATTCAAAACCAATAATTTTATATGGATAGGTTTCTCTTTTTGATTATATTATCAATACAGTCAATCAATTCCTTCCCCCAGTCATTCTGGAAAATAGAGAATGAATATGGAAATGAAATCCTTCTTACCATTAATTTGAATAGTGGGAAAAATACATTCGAAGCATTTTCACGAAAAGATGCATTAAAGGATCTTGCAGGAATTTTCACTTACACTCTGGCAAAAGCCGCAGGAAGGCTAAAATATCCGGAGATTGTTTTTATTGAATGGAAAGGGGAAGGAATATCGTATAAGTGAAGATATTTGCTCAAAGGTATTGGAAGTTGCCAGGGAATTAAACTATACTCCCAACCGGATCGCACAGGGACTTCGGACGGGCAGAACAAACACTATAGGTTTGATTATTGCCGATATTGCCAATACTTTTTTTGGTATCCTGGGCCGTGAAATTGAACAGGAGGCGGCATGATTTGGCTACCGGGTTATTTTTTGCAGTTCAGATGAGAATCCTGAAAAATCAAAGCAGCAATTGAACATGCTGCAGCAAAGTCAGGTAGATGGTTACATCATTTCACCACCGGTAAACAGTGAGGATCAAATCCGGTCACTTGCAAGGGGTATAATCCCCTTTGTCCTTATTGACAGATATTTTCCTGAAATTGACTGTAATTACATTGTTGTTGATAACTTCGATGCTGCTTACAAAGCTACTAATCATCTTTTGGCACTGGGAAGGAAGCGAATCGCTAATATAACTGTGAATTTAAACCTGATAAATATGAAGGAACGGGCTGAGGGATATCTTCAGGCCCTCAGGGATGAATCAGTCGATGTGGCTGAGAACCTGTTGAAGGAACTGCCTTTCTCTCACGATAATAAAGATGTTGCACGGGATATAAAAGAATTGTTGGGAAAAACCGGAAATCAAAAAGTGGATGCTATTCTTTTCTCAACAAGCAAGCTTGGAATTAACGGAATCGAAAGTATTTCAGCTTTGGGACTAAAAATTCCTGATGATATTGCGGTTGTCAGTTTTGATAATCCGGATGCCTATAAAATTTGTGCCAGCCCTGTGACGGTTGTAAACCAGCCTCTTAATGAGATTGGAAAAACTGTGGTACAAGTGTTGATTGGTCAGATTAAACATCCGGAAAATATTTTTATAAAGCAGAAGATTACATTGAAAACAAATATTATTATTCGAAAATCTTGCGGGTCATAAATTTATTAATATTTTTGCTAAAACGGTTTAGTAATTAACAAAAGGGCTTTAATGACTGAAATAGATCAAAATCAGGGAGATATCTATTTGGGTATAGATATTGGAGGTACCAAATGCAGCGTTGTAGTAGGGGATGCTTCATTTACGATAAAACAGAAAATTGTTTTCGATACACGGACAGATCGGGGCTATCAAACCATTCTGTCAGAATTCCAAAAACATATTAAATCATTGTTAATCGATTACCCTGACTACAACTTAAAACGGATAGGCATTAGCTGTGGCGGTCCGCTGGATTCAAAAACGGGTATTATTTATTCCCCGCCAAACTTGCCAGGTTGGGATAATGTGCCAATTGCCAAAATATTCAGTGATGAATTTGGGGTCGAAGTTGCTTTGCAGAATGATGCCAACGCCTGTGCCCTGGCCGAATGGTTAATGGGAGCAGGGAAGGGTACTTCAAACATGATTTTTCTGACTTTTGGTACCGGAATGGGTTCCGGACTGATTCTTAACGGGCGGTTGTATAGCGGAACCAATGATCTCGGAGGGGAAGTAGGGCACATAAGATTAGAGAAAACAGGACCAATAGGGTTTGGTAAAGAAGGTTCATTCGAAGGCTTTTGTAGTGGAGGCGGAATTGCCCAACTGGCCAAAACGATTGTATATGCAAAGTTGACCAATAATGAAAAGGTCAGTTTTTGTCCATCACTTGAGATGATTAATGAGATTGACGCAAAATTAGTGGCCGTTGCCGCACATGACGGAGATAATGTTGCAAATGAGATTATCAGGATTTCAGCAGAATACCTTGGTAAGGGACTGGCAATACTGATTGATGTCCTGAATCCTGAATGTATTGTTATAGGGAGTATTTATGCACGCAATGAAATGCTTTTTAAGCCTGTCATTGATAGGGTATTGCAACTGGAAGCCATTCCCTCGGCCCTAAAGGTATGCCAAATTAAGCCGGCAGAACTCGGTGATGCCATCGGTGATTATGCCGCTTTGTGCGTGGCTATTTATGAAGACAAATTTTAAATTCTCTGAACGTGGAATCCGACATTATTTTGGAAGAACTAATTTCACGGTATCCTCAACTGGTTCCGGTTAAGGACGAAATTAGAAAAGCAGCAGAATGTATAATCGCAAGTTATCAGAATAACGGAAAAGTGTTGGTATGCGGGAATGGTGGCAGTTGTTCTGATTCAGACCATATTGTTGGCGAATTGATGAAAGGTTTTGAGAAGAAACGCATAATAGCGGAATCATTTGGAAAACAACTTTCAGAAATTGCCGGTGAAAGAGGCCAGTACCTTGCTGAGAAACTACAGCAAGGTTTACCCGCCATATCATTAACTTCACATAATGCCCTGATAACCGCAGTAGCAAACGACACAGACGCTGATCTGATTTTTGCCCAACAGGTTGTTGGCTACGGAAATGCAGGAGATGTTCTGATCGGGATCAGTAGTTCAGGAAATTCTCAAAACATTATCGATGCCCTCATAACTGCCAAGGCAAAAAAGATGGTTGTTATTGGTCTGACCGGAGAAACCGGTGGAAGGATGAAACAATATTGTGATATTCTGATCAATGTCCCCGGAATGCGTACATCATTTGTTCAGGAATTACATCTACCTGTTTACCATGTTCTTTGTTTGATGGTTGAGAATCATTTCTTTAAAAATTAATGTGAAATTATTTAACTGATAAATAATTATGAATGGGAAGAATATAATCAACTTCAAAAAGGTTAATAGCATCTCCCGCAGAAGCTTCATTAACCGTACCGGCGCTGGTTCTGCCTTATTCGCCATTGGGTCGGCGACAAAACTCTTTGCTGACGATCTTAAACAGGTAGTTCCATGGACCGCAGATGCAACAAGATTCAGGTTTCATATGATAGGGCATGGGCATATAGACCCTGTATGGCTTTGGCCGATGTCAGAAGGTATATCTATTGTTTACAGTACGTTCAGGTCTGCTTTAGATCGCATGAAGGAAACACCCGATTTCAAATTTACTTCCAGCTCGGCACAATTCTACCATTGGATTGCTGAGAACGATCCGAAGATGCTAACCGAAATACGCAAACGCGTTGAAGAAGGTCGTTGGAGTGTTGTCGGAGGATGGTGGGTAGAACCCGACGTCAATATTCCGGGGGGTGAGGCAATGGTCAGACAGGGCCTGTATGGCCAGCTGACCCTTCAGCGCCTGCTTGGACATCGGGCTACTGTGGCATTTAATCCTGATTCGTTTGGTCATACCAGCACTCTGCCTCAGATCATAAAACTTCAGGGAATGGATAATTATGTTTTCATGCGTCCCGGAGCACATGAAAAAACCCTGCCGGCGGATATCTTCTGGTGGGAAGGTGTTGATGGAACCCGTGTCCTCACATACAGAATACCAATAAGTTATAATGACGGGGGGTCGGTAAGAAATCGTATTGAACAATTGCTGGCAAAATTCAAGGATCAACAAGTGAAGAGTTTCATGGGGTATTTCGGAGCAGGCGACCATGGTGGTGGTGCTACAAAGGAAAATATACGTTCCATCGAAGAACTTAAGCATGAAAAAGGTGCCCCGACAGTTCTTTTCAGCACTCATGAAAACTATTTTAATGAAATCCGGGCTGATAAGAAAATCGAACTTCCTGTTGTAAAAGATGATCTCCAGCATCATGCGAGGGGTTGCTATACGGCTGAATCAGCAATAAAGAAAGGAAACCGCCATTCTGAAGCGGCTTTGGTAAGCGCAGAAAAGATATCTGCTATCGGATCTGAGGCGTGGGGTTCCAGGTACCCAAAGGCTGAATTTACATCGGCCTGGCAAAGAGTACTTTTTCTCCAATTTCATGACAGTCTGGCCGGAAGTTCACTCTTTGACCATTCTCAGACTGCCACTGAAGGTTATGGATATGCCCTCGATATAGCCCACCAGGCAACCTCCATTTCATTGCAGAAACTTGAATTACAAATCCCTTCGGAGGATCCTGATTCCCAGTATCTGGTGGTTTTCAACCCCCATGCCTGGGAAGTTCACCAAAATATTGAATATGACTTAAATTGGGAGTCAAATCATAAGTCCTCGCGTGTGGAGGACGAGCTTGGGAACGCACTGTTACACCAATTTACACACGGGTCATCTGAGACCGGTAGCCGTAAGAAACTCGTCGTAAATGTGATAATTCCACCTATGGGATACCGGCAGATAAGGCTGAGGGAAGGAGATAATATTCTGCCTAAAACCGAAGCCGCTGCAAAAGAAAACACCCTTGAAAATGAGTTCCTTAAGGTTCAGTTTTCCTCTGATGGTACTTTGGGTATTCTGGATAAGGAAACCGGAAAGGAAGCGTTTGCTGGTGGCAGGAGTGGTTGCAGAGCGGTGGTCATAAACGATATGAGCGATACCTGGAGCCATGATATCAAGACTTTTTCAGATGAAATCGGGGCATTTGGTGATGCCACAATTAAAATATTGGAGAATGGACCTTTACGTGCTACAATACGCGTAATTACTTTCTTTAATCTCTCAATTCTCACAATTGACTGGACACTCTATTCCGGTTCCCGGAATCTTGAGGCAAAAGTTACTCTCGACTGGCACGAGCATCTTAAGATGCTGAAGTTTTCTTTCCCCGTTGACGTTGACTCTCCAACCGCAACATATGAAACACCTTATGGGCATATTGTACGGGCAACCAATGGCGAGGAAGAACCCGGGCAACGATGGCTCGATGTGACCGGAAACCGGACCGAAAGCACTTTTGGCCTTACTGTTGTCAATGATGCTAAATATGGTTATAGCGTAAAAGGAAGTGATCTTCGGATTTCTGTTACACGTTCTGCAGTATATGCGCATCATAATCCCACGGTTCTTGATATGAAGGCAGAACATCTCTGGATGGATCAGGGAATACAGACTTTTAAAATGCTGCTGGTCCCTCATATTGGAAACTGGCAGAAGTACAACATTGTGAGGATCAGCGAAGAATTTATTACTACTTCAACAGTTACTTATCAGGGAATCCACGGGGGTACGATGCCCAAATCTGGTTCTTTCCTTGCTGTAGATGCACAAAACGTGATTGTTTCAGCTATTAAACAATCAGAAATCGGAGAGGACATTATAATAAGATGTGTTGAAACTTCCGGATTGGCCACTGCCGCAACGCTTGATCTTAACTTTGCCCGTGCAAAATGGACCGGCAATTTCAATCCGTACGAAATAAAAACGCTTCGTATCAGACAACATGTTCAGACCATAAAGGAAGTTAATCTCCTGGAGGAATAGAGGGAACAGAAAAAAGCATTTATGGATTTATTACAATTACCAGGGAAATACGAAGATTAAAATGAATAATATTTCATTTATAAGGTCGCCTGGTTGAATCATAAATATAAAGGGATTAATATTTATAAACTTCTAAAACTAAAAATTGTGGGCAATTCAAAAATTGAACTTCGAAAAATTCTTCCGGTATTCCTCTCCTTTATTGTGATGGGGTTTGTAGATATTATTGGTGTCGCTACCGGATATGTTAAGAAAGATTTTGTACTGACCGATTTTGTTGCTCAGTTTCTTCCGATGATGGTACTGCTATGGTTCTTTGTACTTGCTGTGCCTGTTGGTGTTCTGCAGGATAAGTATGGCAAAAGGAATATGTTGAATATTGGTATGGTCATACAGGCAATCGGGTTGGGTCTGCCTTTTATATATTACTCTTTTCCAATGATGTTTGCGGCTTTTATACTACTTGGAATTGGAAACACAATTATTCAGGTTTCCGCAAACCCATTATTGCAGGATGTATCTCCTTCCGAAAAATTGGCTAGCTATATGAGTACATCCCAGTTTATAAAGGCAATTGTCTCATTCTCAGGTCCTATTATTGCGACCTTCTTCTTTATAAGTTTTGGAAACTGGAAACTGGTCTTTGCAGTATATGGCCTGACTTCTCTGCTTGCTGCTTTATGGCTCTCATTGACACCAATTACAGAATCGAAGCCCAATCGTAAACCGGCATCATTTTCTTCTTGCCTGGGATTACTTAAAAACCGTTTTGTTGCCTTCATGGCTCTATCTATCTTTTTAATCGTTGGGGCGGAAGTTTCAATTAATACAAATATTGCCAATATCCTGATTGCAAAGTATGGCACAACGCTTGAAAAAGCAGCCATGGGGATCAGCCTGTTTTTTGCCGGCGAAACTATTTCACGTTTTCTGGGTGCCATCATCTTAAACTGGATTAAACCACGTCTTTTTCTTATGCTGACGACCCTGGTTTCACTTGCCGGCGTTTTGGGCGTATTCTTTGCCCCCGATAATACACTGGCTTTTGCGGCAATTTTTATTATTGGATTGGGTGCGGGAAATTTGTTCCCGATTATTTTCTCGCTTGCACTTGATAAATTACCCGAACGCGCCAATGAAATATCCGGTCTGTTGATAATGGCTGTTTCCGGAGGAGCTTTTATTCCTTTGGTAATGGGATATGTTAGTACCACATTCGGACCACTTGTCAGTATTTTTGTAGTAGGCGTATGTATGCTTTATATTCTTTGGGTTTCATTTTTCGTTAAAAAGAGCCAGGCAAAAGCTTAAAAAAACAACGGTCCAGCTATGAGGATATATTTATTAACCATTCTGATATCCGGTTTGTTGGAAGGATATACCTCTGGACAGGAGATGTTATATTCAAATGGGGAGATCCCTGTACTTGCCTGGTATAGTATTCCTGCCGGAGAAACAACCGTGGCACGTTACCAGGAGATGAAGGACGCAGGAATAACTTATTCATTCAGCGGACTTCCAAATGCTGAATCAGTACAGAAAGCTTTGGATGTTGCCGCACAGACTGGGATAAAAATCGTCATGTCGTGCCCTGAGCTTAGATCAGATCCTGAGAAAACGGTCAGGCGTTTTATGAACCATCCTGCACTTGCAGGCTATCATCTGATGGACGAACCTGCCATTGACAAATTAAAATCATTGGGTGAGTGGGGAAGAGAAATACTGAATATCGATAAAAAACACTTCTGCTATGTTAATCTGTTCCCGAATTTTGCAGATTCATCTCAGCTGGGGACTAAAAACTATTTGGATTATGTACGGGAGTATATAAGGCAAATCCCTGTTCAATTTATATCTTTTGACTATTATCCGGTCATGAAGGATCATCTGTCAAAAACCTGGTACCAGAATCTGGAACAGATTTCCGGAGAAGCAAAAAAAGCGGGGAAACCTTTTTGGGCCTTTGCACTTACAACGAACTACGATGAGAATCATGTTTGCCCGCAAACCCTTGCTGCCATGAGACTTCAGGTTTTCAGCGATTTGGCATACGGGGCTCAGGGAATTCAATATTTTACATATTGGTCAGCTACTTCTGTGAATTCTCCGTCTGTGGAAGATCAGCGGGGGGCACCGATCAGTGTCGCAGGTAAAAGAAGCGTGGTTTGGGACCGGGTGAAACAAATGAGCGGGGAGATCAAAAAACTATCCGGTGTTTTTCTGGGATCGAAAGTTGTATCGGTCAGACACACGGGAAAAGGTATGATCCCTCAGGGAACTATCCGGTTAACCTCACTTCCGAAAGCAATAAAAATTCTCGATACCAATGGATCTCCGGCATTGGTTTCTGTGCTCGAAAAAGGGGGAAACTCCTTTTTGGTAGTTGTCAATAAAGATTTTTTAAATAGCATCAACCTTACCGTTTATGGGGATGAATCGGTGAAAAAAGTGCTGAAGGATGGTACCGTCGTTCCGGCTAGTGCTTATGAAAGTTCGATGGAACTCGATCCCGGTGATGCCTCTGTTTTTATGTTTCCAACAGAAAAATAGCTAAAAACACATTCAATCAGCAACTTAAAATGGCAAATCTTTTTAATACGGCAATAATTAATAAGGCCAATTAAGGGTTGAATAACAAGACAATAGTTTTCCCAAGACCCTGAACCAACGGTCAGCGAAGCTAAAGGGTGTAATTTGAATAGAGGCTGTATCAAACGTAAAAAATTTAACCGCAGAGAGTCGCTAAGAAAAACCACAGAGGATCGCAAAGCATTAAAATACAGCAGAATATCTCTGCGCAACTTTGCGCCTTCTTTGCGTTTCTCCGCGTTAAAAAGACTTTTGATACAGCCACAACAAATAGTCCTCGAATCCACAGCCCCGCAGTGGGCTGAACATTGCTTTTGGAAGTTCAACCACTGCGCGGCTGTTTTGATTTTGATGTTTGAACCGTGGGTTGACACCCTCGGTTATTGAGATTTAACCACTTTGTGGCATTATATTTTAACTCTTAATTCGCATTAATAATTAACCCACATTTTATTAATATGTTCTGGCATGCCGGACAACAAAAAAAAATTATGAAGAAAGCACAATTGCAAAAAATACTGAATGATATAAGTACTGTCAGGATTGCAGTATTAGGTGACTTCTGTTTGGATGCTTATTGGTTTATTGATGAAACCATGAGCGAAATATCGGTTGAAACAAACGAGTCCACCAGACCTGTCTCACAACAGCGCTATTCACTTGGCGGTGCAGGCAATGTTACTAATAACCTCGCAGCCATGGGAATAAAAGATATCCGTGCGTTTGGCGTGATTGGTACTGATCCTTTCGGAGCTGAAATGGTCCGGATCATGCAAGAGTCTGGAATTAATCCGCAGAACCTGCTCCTACAGGAAGACCAATGGCACACCCACACTTATGCAAAACCTTATATTGATGACCGTGAGTTGAACCGTGTTGATTTTGGGAATTACAACCATTTGTCAAAAGCGACAGCAGATCGCTTGATTGATAACCTGATACGGGAAATTCCTGAAACAGACATTGTTATCATCAATCAGCAGGTACCTTCCGGTATTCATGTTGAATATTTTAAGAAGAGGTTGCTGGAGGTAATCGCAATGTTCCCTGATAAGACATTTATCGTTGACAGCCGCAATTTCAACGACTACTATCAGGGGGCTATCCGCAAAATGAACGATACGGAAGCAGTCAGGTTGTGCGGGCTTGATAAAAAGCCGGATGAAGTGGTTCCCTATTTCGAAATAGTGGCATCAGCGAAAGAATTGTATAAACGCTACAAAAAACCACTTTTTATCACCCGGGGGAGCAAAGGATCACTTACGATAGATGAAAAAGGTATTTCAGAAATACCGGGGCTGATGATCCTATCGAAAGTTGATACAGTAGGAGCAGGTGACAGCTACCTCGCCGGTGCAGCCTCATCCCTGGCCGCAGGTTATAATATGGAAATTGCTGCACAAATCGGATCTTTTGTTGCCGGAGTTACAGTTCAGAAATTATTTCAGACCGGCACTGCCACCCCTGAAGAAATAATCGAAATAGGGCAGGATCCTGATTTTATTTTTTCACCCGAATTAGCTGAAGACAGGAGAAACGCACATTATGTGGCAGATACTGAAATCGAAATTGTAAACACCTGGGAGGATAAACATAATATCAGATATGCAATTTTTGATCATGACGGAACTATCTCAACCCTTCGCGAAGGCTGGGAATTAATAATGGCTCCTATGATGATTAAAGCAATACTTGGTGAAAAGTATCCGGATGCTGATGAAACACTATTTCAGAGAGTTAAAATAAGGGTTGACGAGTTTATCGACAAAACGACAGGTATTCAGACTCTTGTTCAAATGAAAGGCCTGATTAGCCTGATCAGGGAATTTAATTGTGTTCCTGAAAAAGATATATTGGACGAATTTGGGTACAAGCAAATTTACAACGACGAGCTGCTTATCATGGTTAAGGAACGCGAGAATAAACTTTCCCGGAGCGAATTGTCATTGGAAGATTTTACTTTAAAAAATGCAGTTCCATTTCTGCAGATACTATTTGATGCAGGCATAAAACTTTATCTCGCCAGCGGAACCGATGAAGATGATGTAATACGGGAAGCACGTGTTTTAGGTTACGATCATCTGTTTGAAGGAAGGATTTATGGAGCTGTTGGTGATATAACCAAAGAGGCAAAAAAAATTGTACTCGACCGTATCCTGGATTCAATCGAAGAATCTGCCTTAGACATGGTAGTCACGTTTGGCGACGGTCCTGTTGAAATACGTGAAACCCGTAAAAGAGGGGGGATCACTATTGGAATTGCAAGCAATGAACCAAGACGTCATGGTTTGAATGAAAATAAGCGTACGAGGCTCATAAAAGCAGGTGCTGACATTATTATTCCTGATTTTTCCCAGGTCCGGCAACTATTAAGTTTGTTGAATATAAAATCTTGAAAAATATGTCTTACCCAAAATTAGATAGGGATCAACTTTTCATAAAAGGGCTGGGCGAGCGCAAAAACAAGGTTTATATTGAAAAAGACAATATTCCGGTTACGAAAAAGCCCGCATACCTTTCAGAATCAGGGATAAAACTGATAGCAAAAACTACAGCAAGGATCCGGTTGGCCCGGCAGGAGCAACGATCAGTGATGCTTACTTTTGGTGCGCACACGATAAAAAACGGTATGTCGCCTACCCTGATCGCATTAATGGAAGCCGGTTGGGTTACCCATCTGTCTACTAATGGTGCCGGTATAATTCACGACTGGGAATTTGCCTTTCAGGGAAAATCCAGCGAAGATGTTCGTGAAAATGTTAAAAAAGGAGAGTTTGGAATATGGGCTGAAACAGGTTTCTATATTAATCTTGGACTTATTGTTGGAGCTTATGAAGGATTGGGTTATGGGGAATCGGTTGGTAAAATGATTTCTCAGGAAGGTCTGCAAATTCCAGGAATCGAATTCCTGCACAAAGTGGCAATTAATAAAATTATTGATAATCCGGATCTCGCCGCTCCAGCCATTGATCTGGCTGGGGTAGTTCAAAAATTCAAACTGGAAGCCGGATTCCTGAAAATTCCTCATCCTTTTAAAAAATATTCAGTTCAGGCCAGGGCCTATGAATTGGGAATCCCATTTACCGGACACCCGATGATAGGTCACGACATCATCTACAATCATCCGATGAACCACGGGGCAGCTTTGGGCAGAACCGCTTTGAATGATTTCCTGTGCTTTGCCAAAAGTGTCAGCAATCTTGAAAACGGAGTATATATGTCAGTGGGATCAGCAGTAATGTCACCAATGATTTTTGAAAAAGCATTATCCATGTCTCAAAACCTTAAAATCCAGGAAAACCAACACATCAATAACCATTTTTTGTTGATTGTTGACCTGGCAAAGTCAGACTGGGACTGGGAAAAAGATGGTGAGCCACCAATGGATAATCCGGCTTACTATTTACGCTATTGCAAAACATTTCATCGTATGGGAGGGGAGATGCACTACCTTACGGCAGATAATCGGGACTTCTTATTGGCCATTTATCAGGAGCTGGTGAAGAATGAAGTTTATAGGTTGATAAGTTGATGGGTTTATAAGTATCATTAATCGGCTTATTAGTAATACTTTGCCTTACCCTGAAAGGGTGATATGTTAATGACCCCGGGTAAGAGAGCGAAGCGAGCGCTACCCGGGGTAAGAAATAATCGCAGACAAAGGCGCATCTGCAAAGGATAATGGAAATATTTAAACAACAAAAACAATAAATTATGACCATGAACAAAAATGAAGTTCTAACATTAAAACAGGAGGCAGAGTACCATCTGATAAACGAACTGTTGCCATTTTGGACAACCAGGATGAAAGATACTGTGAATGGTGGCTATCTCACTCATTTTGATAAAGATGGCAACGACTCCGGTGAAGATGAAAAGTCGTTGATTGCACAGACCCGCTGTCTTTATACTATATCTTCAGCTCACCGTGCGGGGTATGGTGATGGAAAATATGCTGAACTGGCCAAACATGGTGCAGATTTTCTGATTGACAAAATGTGGGACCAGGAATATGGTGGTTTTTATTGGATGATGGATCGGAAAGGGGATGTAAAAATAGATCAGAAAATAATCTACGGCCATAGTTTTGCAATCTACTCGTTGAGCGAATATACACTTGCGACAGGAGATTTACGTGGCATTGAATATGCAGCCAAAGTATTTGACCTGATCCAAAAGTACTGCGTAGATTCGATGTATGGAGGATATTGGGAAATGTTCCGGAGGGATTGGACTCTTTGTGGTCCGGGAAGCCAGGGAGGCGACAGGAAAACACTTGATGTGCATATGCATTTAATGGAAGCTTATACCACGCTATATGAGTGCACCGGCATGGATGTTCACCGGCGAAAGTTACTCGAGGATATCGATCTTTTAATAAACCGTATTATTCACCCTGTTTATAAAACCGGTATTCCACAATTCTTTAAAGATTGGACAGTCGCTCCGCAAATTAAATTTGATATAATCTGGGGATGGGACAGGTTCTCAGAGGAAGGTCAAAAAGGAAATGCAACTGACAATACATGCTATGGACATAATGCCGAATTTGCCCATTTATTGCTTCATGCCCTTAAAATTCTAAAAACTGATCCGAAAATATATTCAGATTTGTTAAGGATTATTTTCGATCACACAATTAATAATGGAATTGACTATGAATTTGGAGGTGTTTTTGTCGAAGGGCCACACTCGGGGGGAGTCTATGATAAGGAGAAGGAATTCTGGCAACAAGCAGAAGTATTGATAGGTCTTCTTGATGCAGTAATTATTTTTGGCGATGAAAAATATTGGGAGGCCTATAAAAATGTTCATCGTTTTGTTCTTGACAAATTTGTAAACAAAGGTGTTGGTGAGTGGTATCCCTTACTATCGCGTCGCGGTGAACCAGTTTGGACACATATGGGGCATTCATGGAAAATCAATTATCATACTGTCAGGGCGATGATCCAAAGTATTATACGGTTGGATAAAATTTGTGCCGGACTGAAATAAAATCAACAGCAATATAATGAATTTATCGCTATCAATTCTAGACTGGTTCGTCCTTGTTTTAGTAATGTGCGGAAGCCTCTCTTTTGGATTGTACATGGCCTATTTAAGAAAAGCCGGACAGAATAGCTCTAATTTCTTTCTGGGGGGAAGGATGATGAAATGGCCGGTAGTCGGTGCCTCAATGTTTGCAACAAACATAGGGGCAGAGCATTTGGTGGGCTTATCAGGTGACTCTTACCGTTATGGCCTTTCGGCAGGTTCAGTCGAATTGACGTGTGCCATCACATTGGGATTTGCCTGTGCTGTCCTTTATCCCTATTATATTAAGAATAAAATATTTACAATTCCCGAGTTTCTTGAATTACGCTATAATCGGCGTGCCCGCACCCTGTTCTCCGGGTTGATGCTTGTGATCAGTATCATGACTAAACTGGCATTCACACTATTTGCCGGAGCCCTTGTACTGAACAGTATTCTTGGATGGAATGTGATGACTACAGTCTTGATAGTTGGGATGGCGGTTGCACTTTTTACTATGATTGGTGGTTTTACCGCTGTTGCCTATACCGATGTTATTCAGGTTGTTATAATGCTTGGAGGTACTTTTATCATGCTTTTCATCGGCCTTGATAAGGTTGGCGGATGGGATGGACTTATGACGAAGGTACCCAATATGATGTCGATTGCCAAGCCTTATGATGATCCGGTTTATCCGTTCTGGGGTATTCTGGCAACTGCCTTTTATGCCGGAATTTTTTACTGGGGCATCGACCAGGTAAATGTACAACGCGGACTTGCCGCCCAGGATATCAGACATGCCAGGTGGGGAGCAATGTTTGCAACCCTGCTTAAACTTTCACCTGTATTTATTTTTGCATTACCGGGTGTTATTGCCTATGCCTTATTCCCCGGTGAATTACAGGGTGAAGCGACAAAACAAACTTTTGTCCTTTTGCTCAATAAACTCCTTCCGACAGGATTGAGGGGATTACTTTTAGCCTCTTTAATGGCTGCTCTCGTTTCGTCTACCATCGCAGTTTTAAATTCAGTCTCCACACTTGTGGTCCGGGACTTTTTACTTGAGTTCCGTCCGGCTGTGCCTGAAAAGAAGCAGGTTTCATTTGGCCGTTGGGTCATCCTGATTGTTGCCTTTTTGGGTATGGGTGCAGCTTATCTCGTTTATAAGAACGAAGAGGGTTTATATAAATATTTGCAGACTATTTCTGCATATCTCGTCATTCCGGTTTTCCCTGCAATCTTCTTTGGTATAATAAGCAAAAAAGTCACATTAAAAGGAGCCGCAGTTTCAGTGATAGCCGGAGTCATTCTGGCAACAATCTTTGTAATAGATCAATTACTGGGACCAAATGCCGGGAGAGAGTTGTTCCCGTTTCTGCACCATAAATTAACGCTGAATTTTGGTTATCGCGGACTATGGGCCGAAATATTTATTACTGCTGTTTTATTTGCAGTGTCTGCATTTACTGAAAAAACTGCTCCTGAAAAACTGGTCAAAACGACTATAAATTACAGCAAGGGTATTCCAAGGTTCGAGGGAATCACAGACTGGCGGTTACACTGGGGTATTCTGGCTGCCATCACCCTTTTCCTGTACATCTGGCTAAGTTAATTTTAATCAATGTAATACGTTTTTATTATGAAAAAGACAACTATATTATTATTCGCGCTTTTTATGATGGGTCTCACTGTAATGAGTGAATCAAGGTCGGAATGGATCTCTCTTTTTAATGGTAAGAATTTGGATGGCTGGTTCATCCGGGGAAAAGCAACATGGTCGGTTCAGAATGGCATCCTTGTTGGAACAGGTGGAATGGGACACATTTATTCCGATGCGGTTTGTACTGATTTTGAGGCTAAGGGTGTTTTCAGGATTTCCAGTGAGGGAACATCCGCTAATAGTGGTTTCTATTTTCGATCCAATCCGCCAACGGATAATCCCGATGGTTTTCCTCGTGGCTATGAAGCACAGATTTGTAATAGTCAGGATGCTTATACGGGTTGGTTATGGAAACCCGGCAAACCTACAGGAAAAGCAAAGGAACTGCTGACCAAAGACGGAGAGTGGTTTGAATACCGGATTAAAGCAACCGGAAGCCATATTCAATTCCGGATCAATGGTAAATTGGTTATGACTTATGATGATACTGAATACAAGTCAGGTCATTTTGCCATTCAGGGCCATAACCCGGGTATGAAAATTGAGGCCAAAGAGTTGTTCTATCGAAGTCTCGAAAAAGCCAGATAATTTACTCTGTTCAATCAGGAAAGACATCGAACAGCTTCCGGTTAATTTCAGGGGAAAAACCACAAAAAAAATGCTGACTTTAGGAGAATTCCCGCTATATCGCCAAAACGGACAAATCTTTTCCCTCTAATTATAATAAAACTTATTGCGTTTTCCTTAAACCATTAATGATCTCCTTAAATGGCCTGCCATCAATCATAAGATCACTAACCATAAATTGATTATCCTTAATTTTGACTTTCAGATAATTTACTTTCAGGGAATCATTCAGTCCATTCTTAATAACAGAATCAACAGCTTGGTGATTAGTATCTTCAATATAATATTCATTAAATGGATAGGTTATTTGTAGCAGTGTGGAATCCTTCCAGTTTACATATACCCTGGCCCGGACCCAGTCGCTGCTCCCTTCGGGTTTGACCTTTGTTACAGATTTAATTTTTGCAAACCCGGCACTATCCTCAGTAAACATTACATATGCACTCTGATTTTCCTGCCACTCTTTTTTATCCGCAATTTTTATGTGATTCTCAGCGAAATGTAACCAGATAAACTTTCCCCTTAGGGATGAACCGGCCAGGTTGTCCCCTCTGCGAACCTCAGATTCTGTTTTGAATTTAAATTCTGCACCTGTTCCGGCAGTACCAGCCTGTTTGCTGATCATGTGCCAGGGAACAAACAACTGTGCCAGGGCAACCAGGATGAAAGCAATAAATATAAGTCGTCTACGATTCATTTTCTTTTCTCTTTTTGATCATTATCCAGTTGGCAGCAAAAAAACCAATTCCAACAAGAACACATAAGGTGCCTTTGATGAATAAGGTTAAATCAGTATCAAAACACCGACAGATTACAAGCAGGGCAATAACCAGCATTCCGGTATTTAATACCCCCAAATGACTTAGTTTTGTCCCTTCCCTGAGCATCAGCAGCCCTAGAACAAACACAAGCAGGTTCACCAGCATGACTGACTGCGACGGAAACCAAATACCTAAAATAAAAATCATGAGAAACAAAAGATATGCTACCTCAATCAATTTCCACTCAGAAAAGCGCTTGATTTTATTTTGACTGTACAACAGAATCGAAGCCAGTATAAACAGAATAGCGCAGGCAATAAATTCCGGGGCGATTATCAGGTTATTTAGCTGATAATGTTGGTCGGACATAGCTTTCCAACTTGATTTAAATGACATAACCAGCAAAGAAATAATTGTACCGGCAAAACCAAATATAAGGTATCCGTTTTGAATAAGAGGACGATTTCGCAAAATCGGGCTGACACCAACAAAATAAAATATTCCAAACATAAAGATGTAGGCGGGGTGCATCAGCATTTTTGACCCATGCGAAAGGATGGTGAGGGTAACAGTCAGTATAAATGGGATCAGCCAATGGTGCAATACAGTTAACACTTCACCGGATTTATTAAACAAACGGAAATAGCGGGGCAATGGAAGAACAAAAAGAACCCAGTAAATATATTCTTCAGAAGGGAAACGGGAATTATACCTGGCCGCAAATGAATAAATCATTATGCAGAAAAAGTAGGCCAACGAAACAGCCGAAGAATTGAGTAAATAAACCAATGGTACTGTCAGCACCATCCAGGTAAGAATAAAAGAACTCATTTCCCCGTTGATGTTGTAAATCTGGCTGATCAGCGAGATATTGGCTCCAACGGCAAAAAAGAGTAAAAGAGCCACACTCTCTTTCCAGACTACTTTGTCCTGTTTTTTAAGTAATACATAGATACATAATAGCTGCGGCACTATCAGGAGAAGGAACGCACACACAGTCTTGACAGTCAGGGGCAGTTCATCCCACTGGTTGGCAATGATAAACATAATACCTATTCCAACCAGCAATGCCCCTAATATTCCGAAAATAAGCAGTTGCCTGTTTGGTGAGGTGACCTGTTTTCGTCGGTAGTACTCTGTAATTTGCCGGGCAATGTCGTTAGTGATTACATTGGCACTTACAAGTTCGGGCAGATCTTTAAGTATGCTCATAACGAAATGTTTTTATTATGGTTACAATTAAAACATCTCCAAATATAATAATAATTAGTCTTTAAACCGGATGTTCATACTCATCAATTGGCACAGCAATATCTTTATCGACCAGAATTCTTCCGCAATACTCACATACAATAATTTTCTTTCTCGATGCAATATCTAACTGACGTTGCGGGGGAATCTTATTGAAACATCCACCGCAGGCGTCACGCTGTACAGTAACAACTGAGAGGCCGTTACGCGCATTTTTACGGATGCGGTTAAATGCCACTACCAGACGATCTTCAATCATGCTCTCAATCTTGGTCACTTTATTTTTTAGTTTTTCTTCCTCAACAGCAGTTTCGGCTGTTATTTCCTGCAACTCTTTTTTCTTCCTTATCAGGTCCTCTTCACGCTCTTTGAAAAGTTTTTCTGACGAATCAGAGGCTTCTGTCTTATTCTTGATGTCGAGGTTAAATTCCCGTATTTTCTTCTCAGCAAGCTCAATTTCAAGAGTTTGAAATTCAATTTCTTTCGAAAGGGAGTCAAATTCGCGGTTATTGCGTACATTCTCCTGTTGCTCTTTATATTTTTCGATTTTAGTCTTCGACTCTTTTATTTCGGTCTTTTTATTCACGATAGCAATGTTCTGGTTTTTTAGCTCGTTGCTGTAGTTGGCAAGGCGTGTCTTGAGTCCAACGATCTCGTCTTCCAGATCCTGTACTTCAAGTGGTAGCTCCCCTCGCAACGTGTTAATTTTATCTATCTCTGATACAACTGTTTGAAGCTCGTAGAGCATCTTTAGTTTCTCCTGAACCGAAACCTCTTTCACCTCGGTGGGTTTGATATTATTTACTGGCATAACTGAATTTTATTATTTTATTACCTCTGACAAAGATACAACACAGGGTTTGTTTTTACTTCTGATAAATGGAGCACAAAGTTAGGAAATTTTTTTATAAGTATTTCGTAAAAAAGCTCCTTTGTAAATTGTTCACTTTCATAGTGTCCAATATCAGCCACGACAATCTTTTCTTCGGCAATAAAAAAATCATGGTATTTCATATCGGCTGTGACGAAAATGTCGGCATCAGCAGCTATGGCCGAAGACAGGAGAAAACTTCCTGAACCGCCACAAACGGCTACCTTTTTAATCGGTTTTCCAAGTAAATAGGTGTGTCTGATTGCTTTACAACCGAAAATTTCCAGCAGACGGGACAAAAAATCTATTTCATTCTCACTTCCGGGTAGCTCGCCCATCATCCCTGAACCAACTTCGTTTAAGGTATTTTCGAGAGGATAGAGATCATAAGCTACCTCTTCATAAGGATGTGTTTTAATTAAAGCATTTATTATGCCATTTTTCAAATGTCCCGGGAAAATGGTTTCAAACCGCGTCTCTTTTTCGAAATGCAGCTCTCCTTTTTTCCCTGCAAAAGGATTCGACTCTTCACCTCCTCTGAATGTTCCTGACCCTTCTGTGTTGAAGCTGCATTTATCGTATTTTCCGATAACGCCTGCTCCGGCTGCAAAGATTGCCTCGCTGACAGCGTTCAGATGGTCTTTCGGAATGAATGTGACAAGTTTTAAGAGTTGCCCTTTTGCAGGAACAAGTATACTCAGGTTTGTTAAACCTATTTTTTCGCAGATCTTCGAATTGACACCTCCTATTATGCTGTCGAGATTAGTGTGTGCAGCATAAATTGCGATGTCATTTTTAATCGCCTTTATCGTACAACGTTCGACGAACGAATTGCCATTAATCCTTTTTATTCCCTTGAAGATGATAGGATGATGTGCAATAATAAGCTCGCATCCGAGTTCAATAGCTTCATCTATAACTGGTTCAGTAACATCAAGAGTGATAAGTGCCGACGTGACCGGGGCTGTAGGACTGCCAATGATGAGCCCTGCATTGTCGTATGGCTCCTGATAAACAGAAGGTGAAACAGATTCAAGATAATCAATTATCTCCCTGATGGTCATGGTATATTAAGTTTTGTAATTTCATTTTGCTCTGTTTGCCCAGGCGATTGTCTGTAACCTCCTGTCCCTTACACCACTACAGGAACACACAGAAGCCCATGTACTGAAATCTCAACATATAAAATTATCAACATGTGGACATATCAACCTATCATTGTTTTATTCTCCGCTGCGTTCTGTCTTGGCAGGATTAGGTCAAACATCATCACAATGTTTCCCTGATCTCCAGAAGGTAACTTCTGATCTGCTGTAATTTCTGAACGATTTCAAAAGTATTTTCGGTTTCTTTCTTATTTTCTTTAATTTTTATTTTTGCCCCTTTCAGGGTCATTCCCCGTTCTTTAACTAAATGATTTATAAGTGAAAGATGATCAATATCCTCCTGTGTATAAAACCGGTCTCCCTTTTTATTTTTAAAAGGTTTGATTGTATCGAATTCCTTCTCCCAGAAACGTAGCGTCGAGGGGGCAAGTCCAAACTGAGTGGCAACTTCGCCGATAGAGTAGTAATGCTTTTCAGATTTTGGCTCCTTGAATACCATGATAATTAGTTTTTAGTCGAAACTTTGTCCCATATTTGAGGAAATAGCTATCATCTTTTCATACTCAACAGGTGTAAGATCCTGAAAATAATAATTTTGCGGATTAACTTTCTGTCCATCCCTGCTTACTTCATAGTGAAGGTGAGGGGCTGTTGAAGTACCCGTGCTGCCTACAAGGCCTATTATATCCCCGCGATTAACCTTTTGTCCGATGCGAACTTTAATTTTGCTTAAATGTGCATAAAAGGTCGAGTAACCGAATCCGTGATCGATAACAATAGTGTTACCATAGCCGGCTTCACGGCTGGCCGACTTGACAACACCGATTCCTGTGGCAAAAACAGCGGTCCCGGTGGCAGCTGTAAAATCCATGCCAAAATGGAACCGCAGAATTTTATATATCGGATGAATCCTCATCCCCCAGCCGGAGGCTGTCTGTTTAAGATCCTTGTTTGAAACAGGCATTATAGAGGGCATAGAAGCAATCATTTTCTCTTTATTCATTGCCATTTTGGCTACTTCATCATACGATTTGGCCTGTACAAAAACCTGTTTGGAAAGTATATCCAGTTTCCGTGTGGTGCTTATAATCAGATCTGCGTTTTCCATCTCCTCAAGTTTCGAATAACGGTTGGCCCCGCCAAATCCAGCCATCCTTACTGAAGAAGGAATTGGCTCTGCTTCAAAAATTACCCTGTAAATATTGTCATCGCGATTCTGAATATCCTCCAATACCTTTGAGATTTTCTCAAAATCCTTATTCATCAGGTTATATTGTGAAAGCAACTGTTCATTTTGCCGCTTGAGTCTCTTGGTTTGGGGAGGATCAAAGAATTGAAGGAAAATAAAGAAAAAGATTACCCCCGATACCAGACCGGTTGACATATAACCTAGAAACCTTTTCACCAAAGTCTTGATATTACGTTCGATTTTATCAAAGCTTAAGGTGTCGGGATTAAATCTGTAGTTGGGTTTACCCATTTATTACGGTTTATTTCGTTTCTCTATGGCCAAAATTAGCGAAATAATCTAATTTTGCAACGTTTCAGATAACCTTTCGCAGAATGAAGGTACGCAAATCTATTTATAAAAATTCTCTTTGCACTCCTGATTCTATTCGATAAGCTATTTTTAAAGGTTTTTTAACAAATTAATTTTATGAATTCACAACAGATACGTCAGACATTCCTCGACTTTTTTTCCTCAAAAGAGCATGCAATTGTACCCTCAGCCCCTATGGTGATCAAAAATGATCCGACCCTGATGTTTACAAATGCCGGGATGAACCAGTTCAAAGATATATTCCTTGGAAATTCAACACCAAAAAGTTTGAGAATAGCTGATACACAGAAGTGTCTGAGGGTATCAGGTAAACACAACGACCTCGAGGAGGTTGGCCATGATACATATCATCATACGATGTTCGAGATGCTTGGAAATTGGTCTTTTGGAAATTATTTTAAACGTGAGGCGATTGACTGGGCATGGGAATTGCTGGTTGACATTTATAAGATTTCTCAGGACCAACTTTATGTGACTGTGTTTGAGGGAGATAGCAACGATGGCGTTCCAATGGATATTGAGGCTCACAATTATTGGTTAAAATATCTGCCCGAAAACCGTATCCTGAAAGGGAATAAAAAAGATAATTTCTGGGAAATGGGTGAATCGGGTCCCTGCGGCCCTTGTTCCGAGATACATGTCGATATCCGCAACGACAGTGAAAAGAAAAAAATTGCCGGTCGCGATCTTGTCAATGCAGGTCATCCGCAGGTTATTGAAATCTGGAACCTGGTTTTTATCCAGTTTAACCGTAAAGCAAATGGCCAGCTCGAGGAACTACCTGCCAAACACGTCGATACAGGAATGGGATTCGAAAGGTTATGTATGGTGATTCAACAAAAACAATCAAACTACGACACCGATGTGTTCCAGAATGTGATTACTAATATCGGTTACCTTGCAGGTATAAAATACGGGGCCGGTGAAAAATCTGATATTGCCATGCGAGTAATTGCCGATCACCTTAGGGCTATCTCTTTCGCTATTACCGACGGGCAGCTGCCCTCCAACAACAAAGCCGGTTATGTAATCCGGCGTATCCTGCGGCGGGCAGTACGTTACGGTTATACCTTCCTGAATTTCAGAAAACCCTTTATACATCAGCTGGTGAGCGTTCTGACTGAAACTATGGGTGGTGCATTCCCGGAACTGGTTAAACAACAGGAGTTGGTGGTGAATGTGATCCGCGAAGAGGAGGACTCATTCCTGCGTACCCTCGAAACCGGTATCAGGTTGCTTGATAATATTATTGTTGGCGCAAGGGAGAAAAATAAAATGGAAGTTAGTGGCAATGTTGCCTTCGAACTATATGATACTTTTGGATTTCCGCTGGATCTCACAGAACTGATACTCCGGGAACAGGGAATGACGGTGAACCGTGACGAGTTTATTTTGGCAATGGAAACGCAGAAGAACCGTTCACGAAGCGCCACCCAGCTCGAAACGGGCGATTGGATAGATTTACAACCGTCTGATGGATCCGGATTTGTGGGCTACGATACGCTTGAAGCCCTGGTTCAAATCAAACGATTCCGTAAAGTTAAAGCTAAAAAAGGGGAGTATTTTCAGTTAGTCTTCAATACAACGCCTTTTTATGCTGAATCCGGAGGTCAGGTTGGCGATTCAGGAACTATTGAGGCCGATGGTAAAATCATGGAGATTTTTGATACTCTGAAGGAGAATGACCTTACCATACATCTTATCAGGGAACTCCCGGCTAATCCTGAAGGTATGTTCCAAGCCGTGGTAAACGGGAAGAACCGCAGACTCACAGAAAATAACCATACGGCAACCCATCTGCTTGATCATGCATTACGTGAAATACTCGGAACTCATATTGAACAGAAAGGATCGCTGGTAACACCAGATTATCTTCGTTTTGACTTTAATCATTTTCAGAAGGTGACTGATGAAGAGCTAACCAGGATTCAGCATCGTGTAAACGAATTGATCAGGTCAAACGATAAGCGTGACGAACATCGGGAAATACCGATTGCTGAAGCTGAATCTATGGGAGCAATAGCTTTGTTCGGGGAGAAATACGGGGATAATGTAAGGGTGATCAGGTTTGGCGAATCTGTGGAGTTGTGTGGTGGTACCCATGTCGGATATACCGGAACAATAGGTCAGTTCGTTATCGTGTCTGAAGGATCGATTTCGGCAGGCGTGCGCCGTATTGAGGCGATAACCGCTGAAAAAGCCGAGGAATATGTGAACAGCCGTTTAAAAACACTTAAGGATGTCGCATTATTATTCAACAATCCTGCTGATCTTGTTAGTGCGACGGAAGAATTATTTGCTAAATATCAGTCACTTACAAAACAGGTGGAAGTTTTTGAAAAGGAAATTGCCCGGAATATAAAGAAGGAACTTTTACAGCTCGTTGAGCCAATAAATGGAATAAATTTTCTGGCACGGAAGGTGCAGGTTGACAATGCTGCAATCATAAAGGATTTAGTTTTCCAGTTAAAAAGTGAAGTTGAAAATCTCTTCCTTGTGCTCGCTGCCGAAATTGATGGTAAAGCCAATATCCAGGTAATGATTTCCGATAACCTGGTCAAAGAGCGTGGGTTGAATGCAGGTTCCATAATTCGTGACCTGGCCAAAGCAGTCAGTGGCAGTGGTGGCGGACAACCATTTTATGCTACTGCAGGAGGGAAGGAGCCTGCCGGAATACCTCTTCTGCTGAAGAATGCCAGGAAACTACTATAGTAATTCGTTGGAGAGAAAACCAGAAGTATTGATAAACCGAAAAAATAAAACTATTATTCTTTATTGCTAAGTTTATTTGCTATTTTTAAACAGTAAACACAACTGGAATTAACGATGAAAGCAAGTAAAATAGTTCATAATAACGAAAACCGCATAAAGATTGAGTTTCCGTTCAATCAGGAGATAGCATCAAAGGTAAGGCAAATTGAAGGTGCCAAATGGAGTAAAACCTATAATGCGTGGCATATACCCTATAGCAAAGCGGCATTTGACCTTTTGAAAAACTTATTTCCGGAAATTGAATATCCGCAAAAAGTGTCGGGAATTGAAACCATAACAAATCAAAGTTTACCGATTAGTCCCAAAAGTGTCGACACTGGGTATTACAAAAAGTCCAGTGGCGTTTCTGTTATGGTATCCGGAAGAAAAATTGCCATTAAGTTGCCAAAAAATGAAATAGATACAAGCTTTATACTCGGTTTGAGATATAGCAGGTGGGATGGTAGGCAGTTTTGCTGGACTGTGCCAAATTATCCGGGAAATTTAGATCTGATAAAAGGATATTTTAAGGATCGGATTACAGAACTAATTATTAATGAAGACATTGAAGTATCCATGAATGATAAAGTTCAACGGAATGCCGGCAAAAACGATTTATTTGTAATTAAGACAACCGCAGGAAGGTTTAAAGTAATTTTTGGTTTCAATAAAGAATTAACAAATGCCATAAAAAAAATCCCATACAGCAATTGGAACGGACAAAATAAATGGTGGAGTATTCCTTTTGCCAACAAATTTTTGGAAGAAATTAAAGATATCGCTAAGACTCAGAAACTTCATTTAATTTATGAGGAGGAGATAAACGACACTCAAAAATCTCCCCGAATTTCTCAATTCGATATTCCTAATTATCGTTCGTGTCCGGAAGCCTACATATTAAAACTAAAAGAGCTGAGATATAGTGAGCATACTGTTAAAACTTACAGAGGATTATTTGAGGAATTTATCAACTATTATCATAAGCTTGACATAAACAGGATTGACGAATCGATGATTACTGCATTTTTGCGATATTTGGTAATTGAGAGAAAGGTATCCACATCGTATCAGAACCAGGCAATTAATGCCATCAAGTTTTACTACGAACGTGTTTTGGGCGGTCAGCGTAAAGTTTATCTGGTGGATAGGCCCCGTGAGGAAAAAACCCTTCCTGTAGTTTTAAGTGAAAAAGAAGTAGGTGATTTGCTCAAAGCAACTGAAAATTTAAAACACAAGGCTATCCTGATGCTGGCTTATTCTGGTGGGTTGAGATTAAGCGAGTTGGTCAACGTAAGGATAATTGATATTGACCCGAACAGGATGCAGATCCGGATTGAGCAGGCCAAAGGAAAGAAGGACAGATATACGCTGTTATCAGTTAAGCTATTAGAGGTATTAAGGAAGTATTTCGTTGCTTATAAGCCTAAAGAATGGCTTTTTGAAGGAGCCACAGGAGGGCAATATTCAGTTGGGAGCATTCAGTCAATCATGAAAGATTCCACTAAAAAAGCCGGAATAAAAAAGAAAGTAAGCGTGCATACTTTACGGCATAGTTTTGCCACCCATCTTTTAGAGAATGGCACAGATTTACGTTATATTCAAAGCTTATTGGGACACTCAAGCAGCAAAACCACAGAGATTTACACACACATTACAACCAAGGGTTTTGATCAGATAAAAAGTCCGTTGGACAAACTTGATATTTTTCAATAAAATAAGTTTGATTCTGTTATTTTAAATCTTACATTTGTTATTATGTACATAAACCTTAAAAACAACATCAAAAACCTGAATTGGATGGAAAACACGAATAAATAAATCAGTAAACATCTTTTTATCAGATTTTTCACATCTTAAAGGAGTTCTGTACAAGGCTGATATAAACACAACTGATTGTGTTTACTGTTCGAAATATGCAAATAAACGCAACCAGTTGCGATTATTTCGGTGTTACCTGCAAAACTAAAAAGACGACAGTGCAAACTAAAGAGAGAATTGACAAATTGAAAATAAAGAATCAAATACAAGACATTAGAGTTATTAGGTTCTACTCTTCTGACTTGACAAATCAACAAACCAGAACTTGTAACCATTTAAATTTATATATTATGGACACAAGCTGATTAAAAATACTTTTTAAATTCAAATTAAAGGGAAAGCTGAAAACCTTAATTATAAACAGAGTAAGCAAAATTTAAAAATCGAAACATTATGTGGATAGTTATTATTATTTTAGTGATTGGAGGCTACATTTATTTAAAAGGTATCTCCGAACCTGCCGAACTAAAGAAATTAATTCAGGGCAGACCCAAACAACAGCAAGATGTAATCAAGTACTTTTTTGGTAAAGGTGGTTTTTTAACCAAAAGAATTACTGATGCAGAATATGACAACATAGTTGTTAACACTATTAAAGAAAGCAACTTTAAGCAAAAGGCTTTAGCTAAAATTGGTTTAGATGAATCACAAGTTAATGAAATTGAACCAGTTAATTTTGAAGGATGGTTATTCGGCAAAAATGTCGGTTGGGCAAAATACGGGTTAGATAATAAACCTCGTAGTTCGGCTTATCAAATTACTTGGCTGTTTTTTTCTTCTTCACAAGTATACATTTATAAACAAACAATTAATTTTGACAAAGACGATAAAAAAGTTGCTACTGAAGAATACTTTTATAAAGACATTACTAACTTCTCGACTGTTACCGATACAGTTGAACAGTCATTTTGGAATAATAATCTGAAAAAATACGAAGTTAAAAATGTTGATTCAAATGATTTCGCAATAACAGTACCTGGCGACAAGTTTTATTGTTCAATGGAACAAAATGATTACACGGAACGTGCAATCCAAGGCATGAAGGCTAAATTGAGAGAAAAGAAAGCGTAATTAATTCAATCATTCAAACAATTGCGGCTTATAGCCGCAATTGTTTTGATTAAAAAAAAGAAATTATGGGACTGTTCAATAACAAAAATCCAAATGAAACCGCCTTTACAGGCGGTAAAAAGCATTGGGCTGATGTAATCAAAAATACTGGACCCGGTGAACTTTTAATTTGGCGACAACCAGAGGAAGATTTCAATACAAGTTCTACTCTTATTGTTATGCCGGGAGAAGAAGCCATTTTTATAAAAGGTGGTACAGTTGAACAAACCTTTGAAAATGGAACTTATAAATTATCAACTGAAAATTATCCTTTTATTAGTCGTTTAAGAAACGCTTTTACTGGTGGAATAA